>ENA-UPTF01000097-UPTF01000097.1-marine-metagenome-genome-assembly--contig:-NODE-97-length-59104-cov-8.075508_pt1 | contig 59104 bp, 45 predicted proteins | sample MGYA00238166_ERZ767019 | MGnify/ENA primary metagenome ERZ767019 (study PRJEB28930, sample SAMN06266391) | marine metagenome | isolation source: Sea water from 250 m depth | place: Atlantic Ocean | study... | reverse complement strand
TAAGGTATCTGACTCTGACCGTGTCGATTTCGCACGTGTGATTGCTCGGACAACCCTCGCTAGCCGGGAACCGCGGCTTAAAGAACTTCTTATAGAACACGGTTATCTAGAAGAAGACTGAGCCCTGGGACTTAAGTAATCGACGGCACCCTCCGCTGAGAGTCCCAATCTAAAAACTCAGCTTGCTACCTTTCTAGTAATCGGCTAACGCACTCGTCCTCTAGCCCAAGACATTCTCCTGCTCGAAGCAATGAACACTCTCATGTTCTTGAGCTCTTACTCTCTCATCCCTGCAGCTTAAAGCTTAGCTTGCCCGAATCCCTTCCTGGAGAGGCCCTATGATTCTTCGAGCTATCACGCTCCTTACGTTAATAGCTCTCACCATACCCTTGTCGGCACAGGAGCAGACAGTGCTGATAAGGAATGGACGAGTGATGGACGGATCGGGTAATCCTTGGGTGCATGCTGACGTACTCATACAAGGGGACAAGATCCTAGAGATCGGAGATCTAGGTGAGGCATCAGCAGATGAAGTGATCGATGCAAGCGGACTATACGTCACCCCTGGGTTCATCGATACACATTCACATTCTGGCCCCGGACTGGCCTCCGCAGGCCTCAGCCACGCCGAGCCACTCCTCGCAATGGGCCTGACAACCATTTTTGCAAATCCTGACGGTGGCGGACCCATCGACTTAAACGCGCAACGTGCCGACCTCGAAAGAGATGGGCTCGGCGTCAATGTAGCCCAGTTGATTGGCCACGGATCTGTGAGGTCACGAGTAATCGGCCAGCAGGACCGTTTGGCTTCATCTGCTGAGTTAGAACGCATGCGAGTCCTCGTCCATGATGCTATGGAAGAGGGGGCGTGGGGCCTATCCTCCGGAACCTTCTACGTTCCGGGCAATTATGCACCACCTGAAGAAATCGAAGAACTTGCTAAAGTCGTTGCCCCCTTCGGAGGCTCTTACACGAGTCACTACCGTGATGAGTCCACGTACAGTGTTGGGCTAATTGCTGCCGTAGACGAAGTGATTAACGTAGGTCGTGTTGCAGGTATCCCAGCGATTCTCACTCATGTTAAGGCCCTAGGGCCATTCGTCTGGGGATATGGAGCAGCGATCGTTCAGCGTGTAGAACGTGCCCGCGAAGAAGGGATCCAGATCTTCGCGGACCAGTACCCCTATACCGCATCTGCCACGGGCCTAGAAGCTGCCCTCCTGCCTCGTTGGTCCCAGGCCGGAGGCAGAGACTCCCTAATGGCTCGCCTGGATGACCCTCCCACTCTAGAACGTATCAAGGAGGGAATGATTGAGGGACTCGCCCGGCGAGGTGGAGCAGACCGTATCCAATTCCGTAGATACCGTCCGAATGAATCAATCGAAGGGCAACTCCTGAGTGAGGTCGCAGCAGATAGGGATCAGCATCCTATCGACACGGCTATTGAACTCATCAAGGCCGGAAGCGTGAGCATTGTCTCATACAATATGAACGATGAGGACGTGGAAACACTGATGGTGCAGCCGTGGACCATGACTTCTTCAGACGGTGGCTTGGTGCCCTTGAACGAAGGAGTACCACACCCACGTAGTTACGGCACCTTTGCACGCAAAATCCGGCTGTACGTCCAAGAAAAGGGTGTTGTGACTCTTGAGCACGCAATTCGGAGCATGACCTCACTTCCAGCCCAAGTCTTCGGAATGACTAACCGCGGAATGCTGAGAGCGGGGATGACTGCGGACATCGCAATATTCGATCTAGATGCTGTGCGGGATCTCGCTGAATACCAGGACCCTCATCACTATTCTGAAGGGATGATTCACGTCTTTGTAAATGGTAAAGCAGCAATCCGGGATGGAGTTTTCACTGGGATCCGAGCAGGCCGGGTTCTACGGAAACAAACTCGAGATATCTCCTGACGGAAAAGAAAATTGCCTCGAGGCCTGCAACCATAAGAATAAGTAAGAGGCAAACCTAGAACCTGTGTGACTAATGAAGGAGAAGCAGCTTGAGTGCGATTCGTGACTTCATCGAAAGGCACTTCAAACACTTCAATGCCAGGGAAGTCGTTGAAGCTGCTCGAGCCTATGAGGTGCACTTGGAGGCGGGGGGCAAGATGCTACTTGCTATGGCCGGGGCTATGTCCACTGGGGAAATCGGGATCATACTGGCACGCATGATCCGTGAGGGGAAAGTCCATGCGATCTCATGTACCGGTGCCAACCTCGAAGAGGACATTTTCAACCTCATATCAAACCGTGATTATGAGGTTGTCCCCTCATGGCGAGACCTCTCTCCTGATGATGAGCGGGAACTGCGCGATCGCGGGATGAACCGCGTTACAGACACATGCATCCCCGAGAACGCTATGCGGCACATTGAAGAACGCTTACTCGAATGCTGGCAGCGAGCCGCCGCGATAGGAGATCGCAGGATGCCCGTCGAATTTTTCTTTGAAATCCTTGATGATCCAACGCTAGCGGAGCACTATCAGATCGACCCTAGTCACTCGTGGTTACTAGCGGCAAAGGAGACTGATGTTCCTGTCTACGTGCCCGGATGGGAAGACTCCACAATAGGCAATATGTTCACTGCCAATGTGATGATGGGCCACCTTCCCAATCATCTCTCGGTCAAGACCGGGACAGAGCAATTCCAGGCGCTGATGGAGTGGTATCAGAGTGAGCACAGTTCTAGTGCGGGCGCTTCTATTGGTTTCTTCCAGATCGGTGGTGGAATAGCAGGAGACTTCGCAATCTGCGCAGTGCCGTGCATCATCCAAGACCTTAAGCATGAGGTGCCATGCTGGAGCTATTTATGTCAGATCACCGATGCCCAGCCATCCTTCGGGGGTTACTCTGGTGCGCCCGCAAATGAAAAAATCACATGGGGCAAGATTGACTCGGATACACCGAGGTTCGAAATCAACTCTGATGCCTCGATTGTTGCTCCTCTGATTTTTGCATGGGTGCTTGGAGACTAAGATCACATTTCTCGGCAAGGATACTTTCATAGTCGGCAACCTCGACGTTGATTTTGGCCGGAGATAGCTTCGATTCATGATACCAAGCCCACTGTCGCGCTCGATCGAAGACTACCTTAAGGTGATTTACGATCTCTCCCGAGGGGAAGAACCGGCATCAACTAGCGCGATCGCTGAAGCGCTAGAGATCCAACCTGCTTCCGTGACTGGGATGGTTAAGCGTCTGGCCGAGATCGGGCTTCTAGAACACGTACCATATCGGGGTGTTCGCCTTACCAAAGCAGGTCATCGTGAGGCCCTTAGAGTGCTACGGAGACACAGGGTCATTGAGACTTACCTTTGCGAACGACTAGGCTATCCTTGGGATGATGTTCATGCCGAAGCTGAACGTCTGGAGCACGCTGTCTCAGATGATCTTGTTGAACGCATGGCAAGCGCCCTGGGCTATCCCAGTCATGACCCCCATGGCGCCCCTATCCCCACAACCACGGGTGATATAGAGCACATGGATCTTGCGACGTTAGCCGACGCAGCTCCCGGATCCAAATTGCGTATCCAGGCGGTTCGAGATGAAGAGGCAAAAGAGCTGAGAACGATGGCTGCCGACGGACTTCTACCAGGAGTCAACGTGCTAGTTAATGAGGGAGCACAGATTGAAGGTGTCGTCGACATTGTGGTAGGAGACAGCCAAGGACCATCCCTCGCGGTCAAGACTGAGCTAGCAAGACGAATTTATGTTGAGCCCCAAGAGGAGTAAGGTTGAGTGCAGGCCCGGTCATAGTTGGCATAGCCGGAGGTAGCGGCTCAGGTAAGTCAACGATTGTAGCAGAACTTGTGGACCTGCTCGGTCTTGGTATCACGACTGTCATCCGCCACGACTGGTATTACCGCGACCTATCTCATTTGGAGTTAGAGGACAGGACTGGAGTAAACTTCGATCACCCGTCTAGTCTCGAGACTGAACTTTTGGTCGAGCACATTATGACCTTGGTCGGTGGAAATTCGGTAGATGCACCTTACTATAATTTTTCCACACACACTCGATCTTCATCCAAAATACAATTGGAACCTTCCCGGGTCCTGATCTTGGATGGAATCCTCACCCTCGCTCATGAACAACTGCGTGAACTCATGGATATTCGAATCTTTGTTGATACGGATGTCGAAAAGCGCTTAAATAGGCGATTAGAGCGCGATTCAGGTGAAAGAGGACGAAGCCCAGCGTCCGTGATTCAGCAATTCGAGAGTACTGTGCTACCTATGCATCATAAATTTGTCGAGCCAAGCCGGGCATATGCTGAGATAACGATATCTGGAGGTCACCAAGATTCCGCGACTGTGAAGCAGCTAGCGTTCCGAGTACAGGAACTCTTGGACGAGCGCAGTCTATCGACCAGCTGAGCTTGCGCTCACAAAGTTGGACAGGATGGAAGTTCGTAGGCAGCTCCAGACGAATCTGGATTCACAACCATTTCAAATGTCCGGGTTACGCTCGCACCGAAAACACCCGTGCCATCTCCGGTCACACTCGGGATCGATACCCTACCTGACGGATTGAAATTTCCACCGCGAGCCCAGTTCGCATAGTTACGATTTGCTGCCGTAACAGTTACGGACGCCTGAGTCCCTGGCGTGAGGCCCTTCTGTAGTTGAGCTGCTATTTCTGCATCTAGATCGAACCTTTGGAAAATACCGAACTCCGCAGGAAACACTATTGTGGTATCGCTGGCTGACAGCGATAACCCCAAGAGCCAGAGCGAGTCTGCCTCATTCGTAGAAGCTACAGTTCCTGAAAGACTGCTTTCTAGACCGACAATTAGGGTTTCACTTATGTAAGCCCAGGTGTCATTTGACCTGGACCATTGAACAGTGAGCGGGGTGTCTGCTGGTAGCAGACACCGAGAGCCATCCTCAATGCCTGTTAGTGTAAATTCTCCTGGAATCGTTGTCGCACTGCGAAGGGTACGACCTTGAGTGAGCTCGATGGTTAATTCAAGCTGTTCGCCCGGCTGAAACTCGTCAGCCGCTTCCTGCGACGTCACATAACACGTTCCCCTCGTCCGTTTATTCCGATCTTGATAGCAAGCGTCTTGGTCAGCCTCCTGAAGTTCTACGCTAGATGTGCCTCCGCGTGTAATGACAACGCGGGCACCAGGAACTGAGGTGCCAAGAGTACGATGCAAGAATGCCATAACTCGATTGCCACCGAGAAGCGCGCCGCCTATTTCCACGTGAACCTCTGCTACAACTAAGTCCTCTAATTCGACGATCAGTGTTTCTTGGATGCTACAACCAGCTAAAGCCAGGACCAGCAGCAAGCTCAGTACAGTGCGTTGACGTATCATTAGAACCGCACCTCAAAACCAAACGTCGGAAGGATCGGAAACATCGAAATTCCAGATCGTGTGGGAGGCCTTGCCCTGTAATCGAAGAAATAGAAGAGAACGTTTTTTCTGTTGTAGACATTCACGAGGTCTAGGTACGGGACCAGACTACCCCAGGTCTTCTCGAAGGTCTTGCGGAAACTCAAGTCCAGCCGGTGGTAGGGCGAATAACGAGATCCATTGCGCTCGCCGAGCACGACTGCGTTGCCATCCCTGTCGAGAAGCCCCTGGTCTCTCAGGAAATCAGGCAAATAATACCGGTGTGCTCCAATCGGTCTCGTGTACGGAATTCCGGTACCGAAATTCCAGCGGAGTCCACCATCCCACCCGCCCGGCAACGGATACCTGAGCACCAGATCAAAATCGATCCTCCGGTCAAAGATTGGTGGGTAAGTGACGTCCGGTTGGGGGATGAACGGTGAATAGGTATCCGGGAAAGTTCGATCAGCCTTGAGAAAGGACAGTGTGGCCCAACCAGTGAGTGTGCCGGTTTCTTTGCGGACGAGCAGATCAGCACCGTACGAGAGTCCCTTACCACTCAGAATGTCATCAAGCTCGTCGTTAGGATCATCCGCACCATTCACTGCGACAACCCCATTAAACGTGCGGGTGTAGCCCTCCAGTGCCCAAAACCAGTCCTGACCGGCATAACCTTCGATACCGAGTTGTAGCTGATCTGATACTACTGGGGGAGCACGGTCTCCGGCGACAACCCAAACATCCAATCCAATGGGCAAATCCTCATCTCGAAGCGAATGTAAGAATTGTGTGTACCTACCGGCAGCCAGCTTAAGGGCAACGTTTCCATCATTGAAGAAACGCTTCAGGGCCACTCGGGGCGCGATTTCCATGATCTGATCACCCTGATTCGGGTGCCATAGATCCAAACGGCTCCCCACTTCGAGTACCCACTCTCTTGGCCGTGACCATGAAGCCTGCAGGTAGGACCCAGTCAACAAACCTGAGCCAATTCCACCACCGAACTGGCTGCCGCCGGTTTCGAGAAGATTATCGTATCCCATCCGCTCTACCGACGCTCCAACCTTAGCCTGGACGTTCGGCAGAGGACGGGTATCCAAATCAACTCGGAGCTGGCGCTGGTTAATCTCGCTTCTGAAATTCGTGTCCGCGAAATCAGGCAAGACTAACTCGCTCCCGTACCGGCTAAGATTTGCCCGCACGTCGAGGGAACCACCTCCACGTCTGGCACGAGTCCATCGCAAACCAACTATATCATTGCCCCAGTCCCAGTTGATCCGCAGAGGGAAATCTTCAAGTTCGAGGCGAGTCAGATCAACCACATCATCACCTGTATACGCAGTCAATACGAGGCGATCTCCCGAGTGCGTCCACCCCTCAACTACGGTCTGAAAATCTGTAAGATGGTATGGGAACTCGAACACTGGCTTGAGTAGTACATCGAAGTATGAACGTCGGACCGACGCTCGCCACTTCAGGTCAGCAAGCCCAATAGAATTGAGAGCCTTCTCAGATGCCCCACCACCTACAGCAACTCGACTTGCAAGGAGAGAAATCCCTGCATCTACACCAAACTCTCCGTCACCAGGGTCACTCTCTATCTGGAGTACGGACGAGACCCGACCTCCGTGTTCAGCAGAAAATCCACCTGATTGGAGCTCCGCTCGATCAAGCATGTCCGCATTGAACACCGAGAAAAAACCACCGAGGTGAAATGGGCTGAAGATCGGCACACCGTCCAAGAGAATCAGGTTTTGATCTTGTGACCCCCCTCGTACATGGAATGCAGCCGAAAAATCTGAGGTCGAGACGACGCCAGGGAGAACTTCTACCGCACGGATGGGGTCCGCCTCTCCCACTCCTGGAATCTGTTTGAGATCCGAGAGGCCAATCTCGCGAATTGTCGCGCCACCGGCTTCCTCAAAGCGGATCCTTTCTCTGCTCCTTTCGGCCTCGACCGCCAGACCTTCGAGTTGGATCGCTTGACGTTGAACGCGAACATAGAATTCAACAGTCTCGTCACCAGCCAGACTAATGTCCTCAGTCAACTCAGTATACCCGAGCGCTCTGAAGTTCAAGCGGTACGAGCCCGCAAGCACTCCCGTGAGTCGGAATGACCCGAGACGGTCAGTATCCGCGATACCTATCAGGGTTGTATCGGATAACAGTCGGACGACTGCGCCGAACACTGCAGCGCCCTGCTGGTCACGCACCCGGCCCTGGATCGTTCCTTCCTGGGCATCCAACGTTGTCGTGATACTACAGGATACAACAGCGACCAGGAGGATCAGTCGTGACAGTAAATGAGAAGGGTTCAAATCCGCTTTATCTCGACTTTCAGTAAGCATCTTTTTACTAAGTACCGATCGCTGGTACAGTTAAGATGCCATAGTGTTCACTCTGACTGGATATGATTGTGCTCAGTTCCAGTAACGTGGAATCCCAGAGAATGTCTCAGGAACCGCTTATCCTCACAAAACCACTCAAAACGCTACTGATTTGCACTAGCAATAGGTGTGTGTCATAGCTTCCTCTACAGCACTCACCAGGCTGTCGGAATGGCCGCGACTCAAGTTGGCGAACCTGCCAACGCCAATCCGACCGCTTGCTCGCCTGGCCGAAGCACTCGGACGTCCAGAACTTGATCTCCTCGTGAAGCTCGATTCCGAAACTGGGTTCGGGCTCGGTGGCAATAAAGTGCGTAAGCTGGAATTTGAACTGGCCCCTGACAGACTGGAGGATATCACCTGCCTCATCACTGCCGGTGGTCCCCAGTCCAACCACTGCCGTGTTACTGCTGCGGCCGCTGCCCGACTCGGTCTGCGTTGTGCTCTCATCGTCAACGGCCCGGAGCCGGATACCCCAACAGGGAATGCACTGTTACACAGGCTTTTCGGCGCTGAGATCGTGACAGTGCCTGAGCGCCAAGATCGCTCAACACAACTCCAGAGCACCGCGGTGGACATCGAAATGGAGGGTGGGCATCCTCTGGTAATCCCTATCGGTGCATCAACGGGGCTCGGGAGTCTCGGTTATGCGGCTGCGTCCATCGAGCTCTTTAAACAACTTGCGAACCAAAAACCACTTCCTGAAAGAACCGTTGTGTTCGTTGCAAGTTCTTCATGTGGTACCCTCGCTGGTCTATTGCTTGGGATTTCTCTTCTCAAGCTGACTAACGTGTTGTTGGTAGGAGTAAGTGCAGATATGAGTGCGCTCGAGATTGAGGAGCATACTCAGCAGATCGCACGTGAAGGTACCGATCTCCTCGGTTGGAACGGTGCTTTATTAACAGACAGTGTCAAAGCAATCGATGACCAGGTAGGAGACGGATACGGCTTATCAACCGAATCCTCAGATGAGGCACTCCGTATGTTCGCACTGCATGAGGGTCTCGTACTCGATCCCACCTACACAGCCAAAGCAGCTGCCGGACTAATCTCTTGGGTTCGCACCGGCATGGTTTCCGACCTCGACCGTGTAGTATTCCTACATACCGGTGGGCACCCTGGTCTGTTGGCCTAAAAAACTAGTCAGTCTCTGCCATAGTGAACCGATCAATAGCATCTAAGTCCGGATATCCAATCGGGTACATCTCCTGGATCCGGGCGCAGAGCCCCAGGACTTTCTCTTCTCCTGCAGGTGGCCCGACGATCTGCAAGCCAACTGGAAGGCCCTCGTCGTCGAGTCCACAGGGGACGGATGCGATCGGAAGACCGGTGAGACTCAGGGTAAACGTTGGCGCAAACCAGTCCACATAGGTCTTCATGGGGCGCCCTGCTATCGCCTCGGGATAATTCTGCTCTACCGGAAAGGGTGAAACTGCCATCGAGGGGGTGAGCAAAAAGTCATAATGCTCAAAAAAATGTCTGAAGAACATCCAAATCTGGTCTCTAACACCATGCGCCCAAGCAATTTGTTCACTTGTTACCCTAAGGCCGGCCTCGACATTACCACGGACGTTGTCACCAAGTTCGTCGATACGATCCATAAGACCTCGCATATGCGTGACCATCCACACTCCACGCAGGTGCAGAAATGCCTTCCTCGCTTCTGAAAGATCCACCTCAATCTGCTCAATATCAGCTCCGCCTGTTTCTAGACCCCGAGCAGCAGAGCGGCATACTTCCGCGATCTCCGGATCGATTCCCAGCCCAGCCACGTCAGGACAGTACCCGAAACGAAGTCCATCAATCTGGACCTCTTCTATACCACTACTGAAATCCCGGCCTTGTATCGACTGACTCCTCGGAGATCGCGGATCAGACCCTGCCATGACTTGAAGGGCTAGTGCCACATCTTCGGCAGTACGAGCCATTGGCCCGTTGACCGACAGTTCGTCCCAAAGCCATTCAGTCGGGTGTGTCGGCACTAGGCCAGGTGAAGGGCGGAGTCCAACAAGGCCGCAGAACGAAGCTGGGATCCTTAGCGACCCACCTAGATCACTCCCCTCGGCGATCCCGATCATGCCACTCGCGAGCGCAGCAGCCCCGCCACCTGTCGAACCTCCCGAGGTACGTTCCGGATTCCATGGGTTACGGGTGCGGCCAAATACCTCGTTAAACGTGCTGGCCCCTGCTCCGAACTCTGGCGTGTTGGTCTTGCCTACAATGATCGCACCTTCACTACGAAGGCGCTGTACTATGATTGCGTCCTCCGTAGGAATGTGATCTGAAAATATCGGTGATCCATACGTGGTCCTCAGCCCCGCCACAGGGGTTAAATCCTTGATACCGACAGGGACACCACAAAGCACATGCGTATCCGAGCTGGATTTTATTGACGCTTCCAAGGCAATAGCGTCTTCAATAGCCTGTTCATTCAGGGTAACAACAGCATTAAGGGTCGGATTACAACGCTCTATACGATCTAATGAAGCTTTGACGACCTCCACTGGAGAGATCTGACGAGCCTTCACTAGTGCCACTATCTCGGTGGCAGAAAGTGCGGCAAGGTCCCCTAGGGTCATGTCAAAACTCCGTTTCTTCAGGGCCGTCAGTGATCGGCCATAAAGCCTAATTCAAAAAAACCTCACAAGCTGGTTAGACTCGTGACCCGTTAAAGAAGAGGCCCATAATACTTAATCCCCTAGAGACCTAAGACGTCTCTAGGCTTTATCACATCTCCAGGCTAGTCGCTCTTACTTGACTCCACCCATTAGTCTCTTCACCCGCGGACTCACAATTACTGCGAAGATCCCAACTACAGCCGATATCGTTGCAACCGTGCGGAAGAGTTCAGCAGAAGCCATCGTTGCGAGTTGGCCTGCCATAAGACCGGCAAACAAGTTTCCGAGTGCGGCCCCCACAAACCATATGCCCATCATCTGACCGACTCTTCTTTCAGGAGAAAGTTTTGTGATCGCAGACAGTCCGATGGGCGAAATGCAGAGTTCTCCAACTGTATGAAAGAAATAAGTGACGATTAGCCACGCTGGTGATACAAGATTATCGGGGGACGAGTTGGCTGCGCCCCAGGCGATGACAAAGAAACCAACTGCAAGCCCCAAAAGGCCTAATCCGGCCTTCATTGGAAGAGACGGATCCTTATTCCGGCCTTCTAGCCACACCCAGATTGAACCAAATACCGGTGCCAATAAGATGATAAAGAGAGCATTCACTGATTGAAGCTGTGAAGCCTGAATTTCTAGGGCGCCATTGAATAAGCTTAGGTTCGTCGAGTCACGAGCGAACAGGTTCAACGAAGTCCCTGCTTGCTCGAAGCCGGACCAAAACACAGCAATCAGCAAGAAGAGCCAAAAGATGACACCCATCCTTTTGTTCTCTTCCACCGTATGCCCCCCCTGGGTCCATACGTACACGAAATAACCGGCGACTAATACGAGCACTGAATAGCCCAAATAAGTCGCAATCTGCGTGAGTGTAAGAGCTATGGTGCCGACTGAAACCATATAGCTGAACACCATGACCGCAGCGACCGCAGTGAAGAAGATCTTAAAGAATGTAGCAGACTTGGCAGCAACCTGTTCCGGCGTGTCATCGGTCTTGAGAAGACCAATGTCTCCGATGTGTTTCATTCCGGCTCGATACTGGATGAGCCCCAGAATCATGCCGACTCCCGCAGCGCCGAATCCGTAGTGCCAGTTTATCCCCTCCCCCAAATACCCAGTAATCAAAGGACCGAAAAAGGCACCAAGGTTGATACCCATGTAGTAAATGGAGAAACCAGCATCACGGCGTGCGCCACCTTCAGGGTAGAGCTCACCGACAATTGTGCTGACGTTGGGCTTAAGCAGGCCTGTCCCGCAAATGATGAATACGAGTCCTAGAAAGAACGTGACATTTGAAGGAATGGCCATCGTGAAGTGACCGGCTGCGATAATCCAGCCACCTACCCAAATAGCCTTGCGCTGACCCCACAGATTATCCGCAATCCAGCCACCAGGCAGTGCCAGGATATATACGAGGCTCGTATATAGGCCATAAATCGCACCTGCAGTCGCTACGTCATAACCGAGACCGGGATTGGTTTCGATCGTAGCAGTTGTCATGAAAAGCGTTAGCAGAGCGCGCATCCCATAGTACGAGAAGCGCTCCCACATCTCGGTGAAGAAGAGCGTTGAAAGCCCTATTGGATGACCGAAGAAGGTCCTAGAGGTCGTCACTTTGTTGAGCTCCTGTTTACGGCCCCGCTGAAAGGCCCGCTCGGAGGTTTCCCTTTATGCCAAGGCATACTCTTAGAACAAGAGGGTACACTGGGAACTAGAATGGCGCACGCGAGCAGACTGAGGCGCACACTGGGAAATCACTCAATGGACCATCAATAGTCTGTCTCCGGCTGCTACATCCTACCCCAAGCAGCCCTGAGCTGTGCTAAGCTTTGAGGGGATCCGACAAACAGCTCGTCGGGATAGGTCCGGTATTGAGCCATGTCCCGATAGATTGCGTCAGCCTCGTAAAGATTGACGCCAAGGCCAGCAAGGAACTGTAGTCTCAGGTTGCGATCTCGCGTGATCTGAGCATCAGCAAGCCATGGATCGATTTCAGGCTTCTTAGCAGCGAATGTCGCCATCAATTGGGGCGCTGAATAGAAACCCACCTCGGATAGAGACCGTGCTACAGTGGCGTATTCAGGAGTACTCAGCTTCTCGTCTATAGCATCGAGATCGATTGGCGTTGGCTCTTGCTGCGCGAGCATTACGACGTCGTAGCCTTGTCCCTGATTAAGGTTCGCGAAAACCATTCCGTGTGGGAAAACCTCCAGAAACGTTGCAACCTCACTCTTCACCGCCTCAAGAGTACTTTCATAGAGCTGCACAAATACAGTAATCACTCCGCCTGGGTTGAGATGCTCTCGAGCTTCGAGCCAGAACTCAGTGGTGTAGAGCGTCGCAGCTCCCTTCACCCAGGGGTCGAAAGGATCCGAGGTGATCGCGTCGAATTTCTTATCAGTTGTTAGCAGATAATGCCGGGCATCATCGATGACCACTTCAGTCTTAGGGTTGTCGACAACATTGAAGTTGTGCTCTCCGAAGTGCCTGGATACAACCTCCGGAACCAAAGGCTCAATCTCTACGATCGTGAGCTCTTCTACGGCTGGATCTATACTGACCGCTCCGGCAGTAACTCCAGCCCCACAACCGATTACCATAACCGACTTCGCTTGGAGTGGTACGAGTGTCGTTAGGTGGCCCAGCATTCGCTGGAGACGCATATCCTGTGGCTCACTCGATGCCTGCACTTTCCCGGCGTTGTGGTAGTTCCGGATACCGCCGCCTAAATCAGATACAGCCATCGACGAGTTCATGCCCTCACCCACATAGACCCAATCGAAATACTCCGCACTTTGTTGGTACGTCGCTGCGTAACGGCCATAACCCACCAGCAGGTCCGGTACCGGAGCCACCGTCCAAGCCAAAACCACTGTGCTTATAAGAATACCGGCACCTCTTAAGACACTTTTGCTCTGTATCCTGACAACACCCGAATAATTCCTATCTGTAACCAGAAGAATGAACGCTCCGAATGCCGCACTCACGATCATTATGCGCTGTGTCGTTTGGGTGCCCAGTGATCCAATCAACACCAGGGAAGTCAGAAGTGCGCCAACAATCGCCCCTACTGTGTTGGCTGCGTAAACCCTTCCAACGAGACGACCGGGGTCCTGGCCTTTTTTCGCAACCGCTGCAAGCGCCAAAGGAAAGCTTGCGCCCCACAAGGCCGCCGCTGGTAGAGTGGTAAGCACAGCGCGCATAAAGTCAAACTGGAAATTGAACCAAGGCCTAATAGCAAGGTCGGGGCTAACCGGCCAATAAGGCAGAGCTCGAGTAAGTAAGTACGCCGCCCATGCCAAGCCGACCACGACAAGAAACTGCGTCCATCCGAGGGCATAACGAGCGTTTCGTACAAAGCGTGCCAGAATAGACCCTACCGCACTCCCAATCCCTATCCCAAACAGGAAAGAAGCCAGTATCAGTGAGAAGGTATAAGTGGTACCACCGAAGTTCAGTGTCATGAGTCGAGTCCAGACGACCTCAGCTCCGAGAGCTGTTGCCCCGGATAATCCGATTACAAAGAGGACTGACTTCGCGCCCGGCGACATCTGCACCGTGTCCGCGCTCTCACTTTGCTCTCCGGACTCATAGGCAGTGAGTTCCGCAAGGAATAAAGCGAGTACGGTCACCAGCACATTGAGCCCCACCGCAGCATAAGTGGCGATACTCACATCATGAAGCCGGAGCAAGTAAAAACCAGCCAATAGACACCCCAGGACAGCACCGAAGGTGTTGCCCCCGTAAAAGAACCCGAGCCACGACACACCTTTCGGTGTGGTCTCGACCCATCGGGAAATCGCGGGCAGGGTGGCCCCCATCATGATCGTGGGAGGAAGCAGGAAAAGAGCACAAAACGATGCCCGTACCATAAGTCCGGCCATTCCCGGACCACCAATCGATGTATACAGACCGCCTACATACGGCAGTAGCCATAGAACGAGCAGTCCGAAAATGCCGATTCCGACTTCGAGCATGGCGTAGACTCGGAGCGGATGCCGATGCGTCCCGATAACCTTTGAGAGGCCAATGCTTCCTATGCACATGCCGCCCATGAAGGTGCCCAGCAAGACGCCCAGTGATATGGCGGACGAACCAACGATAAGTGAGAGCATCTGAAACCAGACGATCTCGTAGATCAGAGCCGCACAGCCACTACCAATAAAAAGAATGACCAGCAATGGTAAGTAGCGGTCCGATGGGGACGTTGACCGCACAGAGTCGATTTTTTCGGTTGTCATGTGGTTCTTATGCCTCCTGCTGCAATCGGGAGCCTACGGTCGGGGCAGCTTGAAGACAACGTGCGCCTGGAAGGCGTTAGTTTTAAGAGGAACAGAGAATCGGCGTATGGGAGGAGGCCTGCAGGACCGTCTTAGATAATGTGCAACCCTAGAAGGTGTATAGAGCAAACATGGAAGAAGCAGAAAGTTCGTTCGTTAGGATCTTGCTCCCAAAACATCTCATGAGCCTATCATGATTGGAATTATCGAGTTCTTAGTCGAACACCCAATCTTACTGATCCCCCTATTACTGATCGTCGCAGTCGTTCTTTTCGCGGTGATCAAGAAACTCTTAAAGCTGTTAGCGATCGCAACGATTGCTGGCATCCTCTACGTCCTGCTCGTCGACTACTTTGGGTAGTTCTGAAGCAACCGAACGACTGGGCACTAGAACCAATCAAAAGGTGAGCAACCTCGTAACGTTGAAGCCCAACCTCCAATACTTCGGCTTAAACTGATAAGGTGTGCCGCCAAGAACCTGAGTCGGATTCATCCTATACTGATTCGTGAGTACGATCTTAAAGAAGTGACCACCGGTCTCGAGTTCGATCCCGAGGGTTCCACTATCGTGCTCTAGGTCGGGCTGGCGCCTACTGATAATCCACTCTCCCAGCAGGCTCACCTGCTCTGAGATGTACGCCTGCCCGTGGACCCCTAAAGCAAAAGTGGTCTCTGGCTCGGTATCCTGAATGCGAGGGTTTCTTAGCACTGTCGGCACAAGACCAACCCCTAAGCGATCTCCGATTAGAGCATTGAGTATTACTTGGGCGTAGGCCTGGGATTCATTGTCGCCCGCCCCACTCTCACCGGGATCCGACATATTCCAAGCAAAACCTCCCTTTACACCGATCATCACTGGGATGGATTCAGTGCCCCTGTCTAAGAGGCGAGCCTTAGCGTTTAATTCGAGGTTGTCGTCAATATTGGTGCGTACGACACCAACCATGGCACGATCAGAAACCGCATAGGCGAGTCCAAGACGGTTCGCTACGGGACCATCCAGGCCCCACAGGGCCTGGAATCCGTCTGCTACCGGAGGAAAAAATCTGTGAGATATCTCAAAGAGCCATGCGCCCTTGGAGATCGTCTGTGCCGTGGGAAGATTTGCGCTTTGTTGTGAGTGAAAGACTGTAGGAGGCACTACTACTGGCTGCTCACGTCTCTCAAAACGATCCGGCCGTTGTTGCGCTGAACCGAGCATTGGGAGAGAGGCGACGTAAATCATGGCCATACTGATCGTCCTGCGGGCGCAATCAGTTCTCACTATCAAGCTCTACAGGTTCTAAAATAAAATTGAGTTCCATACGGATTTCATTATTCAATTTCAGGAACATGAGTTTAGGAATTTCAATGTCATGATCCGATAAAAATACTGGGAACACGCAGTTGACCCGATACCCCTCATTTACCGTAGCCAAATTGCAGGTCAATGCCCGCTCTTGTTCTATACCATGGATCCCCAGTATGCCCTGGGTCGTCACCTGAAACATCTCCCCGGGAAGAGAAACCACCTGTTCGATCGTGCCTCCGAATGCAGCGTAAGGGTATCGGTCAACTTCGAGGTAGCTATTCCGCATCTGGCGATCACGCATCCCGATTCCCGTATCCAGACTCGCTAAATCCACCTCGAAGTATATTTCAGATTCAGCTCCGCCCGTGCGATCCGTTAGTTCCTCGGTATTGAGTAAAACCAATCCGTCTAACCGTTCCGTAGTACCCTCAAACTCATCTATCGCAGTACTCGAAGTAAAACGCACAAGTCGATCAGATTCGAGAGCAACTTGATAGGCTTGTTGGCCCGACAAAACGGTAGTCCCGAAAAATATCCCGACTAGCGTGAGACTTATCACATGGACTGTCCGGGTTGGCAACTGAAAGCTCAAGCTAATCCAAGCACCCAGCCTCTCTAGAACGTCAGTTATTCGGCGCACCCGTATTAATCCAGTTCTTGATATTTGTCAGGTCGACATTATCGAGGGCACTACCGCTTACGGGCATTCTACTGCCGTTACCGCTTCCTTGGCGGTTTTCTAACTTCTTCACGAGATAGCTGTTCTGAGCATCATTGGGGATAACATAGACCTCGCCTGACATTGGTGAAGTCACGTTAACAAGGCGAGCGTGATTTGCGGCTGCAGACGTGCTTATCGTCAGACCACCTGCTCCGTTGCCGTGACAGTTGCTATCTGCACAACCCCGTCGCGTAAATATTTCAGTAATGTCATTAGCAAACGATGGATTGGCCTTGATAGTTCTGGTGCCGGACGGGGTTCCGCCTTCGCCGGGATCTGTCGGGCTATCACTCGCGGAACAGGCAGCCAATACAACACAGATGAGAACAGGATGGAGCACCCGGTGTAAGATTTTCATGGCTCTACTCCCTTGCCGCTGGTCGTTACTGACGGACATGTTCGCCAGTGAGCCAGCTTGTTCCTAGCTACCACCGAACGCCACAGGCGCTAAATGGAAACCTTGAAGTCCTACAACCCTGCCACGGGAGAGATCCTCGGTGAAGTGGAAATCACTCCTGCAGTGGAGGTCCCTAATATCGTCGCGAGAGCCAAGGCCGCTCAACCTGCCTGGGGTGACCTTGGCCTCGAGGGTCGAGCGGAACTGATCAAGGCTACAGCAGACATCTTCGTCGATCGAGTGCACGAGCATGGTGAGCTTATGACGAAAGAAATGGGTAAGCCTCTCAAGGAAGCAATTGGTGAAGCCAAATCACTCGGATGGGGGATCGAGGAAGAGTTAACTGAGATTATTGAGGCACTGAAACCGGAGGTCGTCGAAGATGGACGCCTCAGGTCAACCGTCTATCATGACCCACTCGGGGTGGTCGGTGCGATCACACCGTGGAATTTCCCGATGTCGATGCCAGCCTGGATGATCCTTCCTTCCCTGGCGGCTGGTAACACAGTGGTATTCAAGCCGTCCGAGGAAACGCCACTCTGTGGTCAAGCGTATGCAGATGTACTCAATGAGGTTTTACCTAATGACGTACTGATTGTTGTCCATGGTGCCGATGACCAAGGCAAGGCAATCGTTCAATCCGATGTCGATATGATCGCATTCACCGGCTCACGAGAGGCTGGTAAGCATATCATGCGCGAAGCAAGTGGAACGTTGAAGAGGGTCGTACTGGAGCTAGGTGGCAAAGACCCTATGATCGTTCTCGGAGACGCCGACATCGCGAGGGCAGCTAAATTTGCGGCGTCAAACTCTTTCCGGAATGCTGGGCAGGTGTGCATCTCAACAGAACGAATCTTTGTGATGGATTCTGTCGCACAAGAGTTTGAGCAAGCGGTCACTGAGATCGCTTCTGCGATGACCGTCGGTAGTGGGATGGGGGATGTGGATATGGGCCCAATGGTGAATGGTCACCAACGCGACCACGTGCTCGGGCAGGTAGAGTCAGCGATTGCAGGTGGTGCTAAAGTCCTAGCCGGAGGTGATGGGCACTATGACAATTTTGTCGTTCCAACCGTACTGGGAAATGTCACTGACGAAATGGATATCGCCAACGCAGAGACATTCGGACCAGTGGCCTGTGTCACACGCGTATCGTCCGTAGACGAAGCTGTAACGAAAGCGAATGACACCCACTTTGGTCTGGGTGCGGTCGTCTTTGGTGGAGACTCAGAAGAGACCGCAGAAGTTGCGCGACGTCTCACGGCAGGAATGATCGGTATTAATTCCCCACCCGGTGGTGCAGTCGGTACTCCGTGGGTTGGTGCCAGACAAAGTGGATTCGGTTTCCACAAATCAGCTGATGGACACAAGCAATTTACTCAGACCCGTGTCGTGACCACCCGAGCATAGATTCCGAATGAATCAGCAAACAGCCAAGATCTTCCTACTCATTGCACTCGTTATAGGTCTCACTAACTGCGGCTCAGATGGCACGGGACCAGATAACGGTGGCAACTCAGTATCGATCTCCAGAACGTCAGTCACCCTAACCTTCCTGGGAGAAACGACTCAACTGACGGCGACAGTGCGCAATAGCAAAAACGAGCCTGTCAGCGGGCAGGTAGCCTGGTCTAGTGATGCTCCTACTGTGGCAACAGTGAGTTCCAATGGGCTGGTCACGGCGATCGGTAATGGTCAAGCGACACTAACAGCAACTGCCGGAGGCCTGTCTGCAACCGCATCAGCGACAGTGCAACAGGTTCCCACCAGCTTATCGATCGTATCGGGAAACACCCAGACCGATACGGTTGGCCAACTGCTTGTCGAACCGCTGGTTGTTCGTGCTGAAGACCAAGGGGGTACTGCGGTATCAGCAGTAGGTATCACTTTCTCGGTCCACCAAGGGGGTGGATCACTAAGCGAAACAAGTGCAACGAGTGGTGGTGACGGAGAGGCATCAACGAGTTGGACCTTAGGGACAACGTCTGGCACCCAAAACGTGACCGCGCTAATCGAAGGAAGCGCGAGCGCGACAGCTAATTTCTCTGCGACGGCGACACCCGGGCCAGCGACTGCATTCAGCAAGGAGTCTGGAGATCAGCAGATTGGGAAAAATAATCGAGCCCTACCTGAACCTGTCGTAGCTGCAGTGAAAGACGAATTTGGAAATGGTATCGTAGGTATTCCAGTCACTTTTTCTGTGACCGATGGTGGTGGATCGATTAGTCCTGCAGATAGCGTGACGGGAGAGACAGGCACAACCGAAGGCGTCTGGACCATGGGTGTTGTTGGTGCCAATACACTCACCGCGAGCACGGCTGGGTTCCCTGACCTCGAGTTCACAGCTACGGCGGAACTCTATGTGGCGAGGGCCGATCTCACTGTCAGTAGTATGACCGTCAGCCCTGCAAACGCGACTGCTTTTCAGGACCTCACCGTTACCGCGACCATCACGAATTCAGGTGATTTTACCACTGGCGGAGCCTTTGATGTCCAGCTTCTGCTCGACAACGTGCAGGCCGGAAATACAACCGTTTCTGAGCTTGCGGACAGCGCGGAGACCCAAGTCAGTTTCGACGTTGGCAGGCTCGCCTCTGGCCCACATATATTTCAGGTGGTCATCGATCCGAACAACGATATCGACGAACACGATGAGGCTAACAACTCTGCAGGACGAAATGCCCCGATTCTAGCTGCAACCGAATTGGTCGCGGGAACTCCTGTCAGGGGCCTTTCACTTCCCGACAGCATGGAACTCCTCTTTAACCTTGAGCTACCCTCATCAAGCAATCTCTTGATCTCGACGTCCGGAGGCTCGGGGGATCTCGATCTCTACGTCCACCGCGGCCAACGACCAGCACACCGCGATGATTACAAGTGCCAGTCAGGAAGCCCGATTTCCACCGAATCATGCACCTTTAATGACGCCGAGCCAGGGATCTACCATATCCTACTCTTCGCGTGGGATCAGTTCTCAGGTGTGACACTCGAGGCAAGAGTTGGAGGTGATCCCGAGCCCTTCAATATTGAGCTTGTCTTCCTGAGCGGGGGGACCACGGAACAGGACGATGCTTTCCGGACCTCAGCTGAACAATGGGAGAGCATCATAAAAGACGATATTTACGACTTCTCCTTTGTGAATAATCCTGCAACAGCAAACGAATGTGTAACAGGACAGCAAACGATCAGTGACGTCGTCGACGACGTGAGGATCTATGTCAGCATCAGAGATATAGATGGCCCGCAGCCCATATTGGGCCGAGCTGGGCCCTGCTACATACGAGGCCTTTCGGATCATCCTATTGTCGGCATGATGGAATTCGACATTTATGATTTCGATCGTATAACCGACCAGGGACTTCTCATACCGGTTGTGCTCCATGAAATGGGTCATGTGCTTGGTATCGGAACGATTTGGGATAATAAAGAACTGCTGATGAACCCATCCGCTGTAACCCCATCTGCAGATACTCATTTCAAGGGGCTGCATGCCATCACAGCCTTCGATGATGCAGGTGGAGTGAACTATACAGGTGGACAAAAGGTGCCAGTGGAAAACGAGGCTGGGCCAGGTTCTCAGGATTCACACTGGAGAGAGGTCGTGTTCGGACCCGAGCTCATGAGTCCCTTTGTTAACAACGGAGTCCAGAACCCACTAAGCCGTATTACGATTCAGTCGTTAGCGGACCTTGGTTACGGGGTTGATGTGAGTCAGGGCGAACCCTACTCCCTGCCCCTCGCAGCTGACCTGGTGAGCCCGGACCGTGGACCTGGTATCGACCTCCGTGATGACATCCGCATAGGACCAATCTTGGTTGTCGGGCCGAAGAAGCGACGACGCTGATGTCCGACCCTAGCTAAGCTTAGCTCAATCGGACTCCCTCTCTAGCGTCCGGGTCAAGCACGTCGGGCCCCCAAATCCCTTCTTACTAATCTCGGTACCGAGGTAGGTATGCACCTCAACACCCGCTTCCTCTAAACGCCGCCTCGTCTCGCTATTTCCTTCAACGGCCAAAACAACACCTGGGGCGATGGTGAGGACGTTACATCCCATTGAGGGTTCATACTCTTCATGTGGAACTTCAATCAATTGGTAACCACGTTCTAGAAGTTCTCGGTGGAAAAACGCCGGAAGTAGCGGCGGGTAAACGAGCAACAAATCCTCAGCGACCGGACTCACAACGGACATGAGGTGAAAGACGTCACCCAACCCACTCCAGTCTGGCAAGGGCACCTCGAGCACCTCAACCGTCTCTGTAAGGATTTTCTGAAGTTGCAGAACACCCTGATGATTTGTCCGTTTGCCGCAACCCACAGCGAGTGTGGTGCCGTCGAGCCACACTGCGTCGCCTCCTTCAAGGGTACCCGGACTTTCAATCATGCCGGCAACACGAATCTCAAGACGGGCATACTCATTGGCATGGGCGGCTGGCTCTACAGCACGAGACTCCTTCCCCATCCGACATAGAACCGCGCCCGCATTCGTGACGACCGAAGGATCCCGCATATAGATCGAATCCAGACCAAGATCTCCACCCTCAGCCCATTCAACGGTCACCCCTAAATCTTCAAGCTGAATCGCTAGGGCATCGGACTCTCGGCAAGCTTCCTCATAAACTGGCGGACCCGAATAGTTGAGATCCTCCCACTGCTCGGTGATCCTGCCCGGTGCGACGAAGGCATCACGGGCATGTTTCATCAAGACACGCCGGAGTGGTGACACATCAGACTGATACATCTGGCCTCCAACACAGTGCACCGTATAGCGAAATACTGGACAAGCATAACGCTATATACTCGGACCTCAACGCTCGGACACAACGCTTAGAATAGAAGTAAATCAGCACTTTTGAGTGTCGTCACAACCCTTGGGCTTCTATGGTTCTGTGTTGTCTTCACTCTGAGAGGTAAGAGGAATGACCCACGACGAGTACATCAGCTATGACGGTAGCGGCCTCGCTAAACTCGTCCGGGAAAAGGAGGTGGAGCCATCAGAACTCCTTGACCTAGCACTCGAACGAGTTTCGGTCCTGAATCGTGAGGTTAATGCAGTCGTGAGGCTAATGGAGGAGGACGCTCGCGCAGCAGCCCAGAACTACAAGGCAGATAGAGTATTCAGCGGGGTTCCCTTCCTCGCGAAGGATTTGGGAAGCCATTTCGCCGGACACCCTACTTCAGCGGGGAGTCAGTTCACTAAGGATATCGTTGCCAAGCAAGATACAGAGCTTGTCCGTAGGCTTCGAGCCACTGGAGTATCGATCTTCGGAAAAACGAACCTACCTGAATTTGGACTCACCCCCTATACCGAACCCGAGTTATGGGGCCCCTGCAGAAACCCGTGGGATCTCGCTCGGACTCCTGGAGGATCAAGTGGTGGTTCCGGAGCCGCAGTTGCTGCTGGCTTTACTCCGATGGCAGGGGCTGGAGATGGTGGTGGTTCAATCCGGATCCCGGCTTCATGCTGCGGCCTCTTCGGCCTCAAGCCTACACGAGGCCGTACCCCAACAGGACCCTCGCGGGGACAAGTTTGGCGAGGTGCAACAGTCGAACACATTCTCTCTCGTTCCGTGAGAGACAGTGCAATAATGCTAGATATGACACATGGTGCCGACTCGGGCGCTCCCTACGAAATCACCTTACCTGAAAATCCATTTGCGGAAGAAGTCAGGCATGATCCTGGTCGCCTTCGTATCGCGTGGACAACAAATCCCATCCTCGGTTCTGAAGTGCACCCAGATTGTATCAACGCTGTTGAAGAGGCTGTTGGACTTCTCAAAGAGTTGGGACATGAACTCATTGAAACTGAGCCTCAAATCGATGGCGAGGGCTTCGCCCGTGCCTTTATGCTGATGGTCGCAAGCGAAGTGGGCGCCGATATTCATGACGCTGAAACCGTGCTCGGTCGGAGAGCGAGGCGTGGAGAACTGGAACCGGCAACACATGTCCTCAGTCTACTCTCAAAGTCACTCTCTGCTAGAGAATTCAGCAGCGCTCTGCGCCTTCTCGAGCATGAAGCACGATCTGTGGGATCATTCTTCGAAAACCACGACATGTTACTGACACCCACCATAGCCACACCTCCCGCAAGAATCGGTGAACTAACTCCAACCCCTACGGAACAATTGCAACTTCGCGCGCTGGGGCTAATAGGATCAGGACGGTTGGTGAAAATGATTGGCTTACTCGATGAGGTAGCCAAGCACGCATTCGATTTCACTCCCTGGACGCCAGTCTTCAACGTCACAGGGCAACCAGCGATGTCTGTACCACTACATTGGAATCCGGATGGGCTACCCATCGGTGTCCACTTCGTAGCTCGTTTCGGTGCCGAAGCCACCTTATTCCGACTGGCTGGACAACTTGAACGCGCCCGGCCCTGGTTCGATCGGCTACCCGAAATCGCTAAGAATGTACCGAACGCCTAAAGTACGGTCCTGACCCCTACCGGCCTCTCAACATCCCCCCTGAGAGATCACTTTCGTAGACGTCTCTAGTCCAAGGGTTTTGCCTTTCAATATCCCAGGGACACCCTCTTCCATCCATACAGGAGCAGGTGCATCCATCAGGTAATGGTCAAAGAATTGCTGCATCCGAGTGGTCCAGTCCTTTTGATTCTGAGTCTTTCGGAGCCCGTGTGGCTCCCCGTTGTAGTTAAGCAACCACACCGGCTTACTTAATCGCCGGAGCGCCACAAAGAACTCTATTCCCTGTTCCCAAGGCACCGCCGTATCCTCGTCATTATGCATCATGAGGATTGGCGTCTCGATCTTGTCTGCAGTGAAAATCGGCGAGTTCTCTAAGTACCTGAGGGGCTTGTCCCAAAGTGATCCACCAATCCGGCTCTGTGTCCGTTCGTACTGGAACATTCGGCTCATCCCAGTACCCCAGCGAATTCCCCCGTATGCACTCACCATGTTAACCACAGGGGCTCCTGCTTCAGCCGCGGCGAACAAATTTGTACGTGTAACCATGTAGGCGATTTGATATCCCCCCCAAGAATGACCCTGTACTCCAATACGTTCCCGGTCCACAAAGCCCTGCCCGACTAATTCCAAAACACCTGGGACTACAGCATCCAAAGCGCTTTCCCCGGGATAACCAATCATGTAGGGGATGTCGGGGACAAAGAGCAGATATCCGCGGCTAACGTAAAAACTACGATTAATGGAAGAACCGCCTGGAGCAGGTACCGTGTAGGAATGCAGGCCATCTGAGGAGCGCTCATAGAAGTACACCATCATCGGGTACTGTTTATCAGCATCGAACCCTTCTGGCTTGTATAGTATTCCCTGAAGCGGAATCCCGTCGTTTGAAGACCACTCGACCAACTCGGCTGAACCCCACAAGTACTGGTCTTGTTGCGGGTTCGCATCCGTAATCTTACGAGCACCCATGAAATCTTCATCCGCTACCCAGATATCAGGAAACTCCTGGAAGGTCGAGCGTGTGTAGATATAAACGTCCTCTTCCTCTGCCTTACGTACCCCGCCGAAACTCGCATCCTCCATCACGAGTCGTTCAGGTTCTCTGGCTCCATCAAAACGATCCCGATAAAAACCATTCGCTTTCGTATAAATCTCGAATGCATTGAGGTAGACATCCGAGTCTGTTGGCACGAACGGGTTATCAGAATCCATATCTATGACTCTGAACCGAGTATCGGTGTCTCGGCCTAAGCCCTCGGTGAGATTTCTAGGATCCATCTCGCCCATGGGATCGATCGCCCAAATGTCGAACTGATCGTAAACTACAAACGCCTCGTCACCTTCTGTCCAACCTGCAGCACCATAGGACCGTAACGCGTCTGGGTGATCATCAAGGATGTCGTGGAACGGAACGTTGAGAGAGGCAGTTAGATTCTTGGTTTCCCCTGTCTCCGTGCTCGTCACAAACCAGGCCTTTTCGAAACCATCCCATCTTGTCACATACGAGCCGCCGGGAGAGAGGTTGCCACCACCACGAATCATCTCGGCAATACCCTGTCGTGAGCCATTTCTAACATCGACTAGGAATAGGTCCGAGTAACGACCGTCCCATGATACCAGTTGTCTATAGGCGAGATTGCTCGTTCCCAAGGCAACACTACCATCTCCGTTCTCGCCAACCACAACCGTGGGAAGATCCTCGGTCTCTAATTGCACAATATCACCACTCTCCATATCTAGCATCGCAGAGTAAGTGCGTCCTCTCTCGTCCTCGGCCTGTACAAGTTGCATCGGCTGTAGGAAAGGATCCTTCCAGTTCCATATGTCTACAACAACACGCTCATCGTCTGGTGTGTCATCCTCTGGCTCGGGCTCAGGCGCGAGTCTTGTACCGAAGAAGACACGTTCCCCCGATTCTGAAAATGACACTTCACCATCCTCACTCGGCGCCCATCCCACTGGCAATCCATCCGAGCCCAGTCGCGCCCGGTCTATTGCTGGGCCACCAGCCGAGGTATAAAGAGAGAAACGCGGAGCTTCTCGATCTCTATCATCGCGATCGGTCAAGAACGCTGCCAATCCTTCATCTGAAACAACCAGCTGTATATAGCGGCCCTCGCCGGTGGCAACTTCTTCTACTGGGCCACCCGAAGGAACTTCAAAGACCCCATCCGCGGCCCCATCGTCTCCTGACGAAGTGAAGAATAGGCTTGAGCCATCAGCAGCGAAGTCGTAGCTCACCACATTCTCAAAACTCTGCTCCTGTCCAGAACTGAGTTCCCGTACCACCAACGAACTACCGTCATCCGTGCGGGGAGCTTCATTCGCCTCATCATCTTCGCCTTCTTCCGGACCTGGCCCTTCGTCCTCGTCCGCAGCGTCTTCCTCTTCTAGCAAGTATGCAACCCGGTCACTCGCATCTTCTGGCATACTGAACGATTGCACTCTCTCTCGGTGAAAAGTGGACAAGTCCGACAAACTCACCACAACCAATGAATCCGTTGATTCGACGTCCTCGTCTTCGTCTGAAGAGTCTTCCATTGGGCTAATAAGAGCTATCAGATGTTCGGCATCCGCCGTAAAGCGTGAAGAATTACCTCGCTCAATCTCTAGTGAGCGGGTATCGCTCAAGCTCCGCAGCACTAGAGTGGCCTCTCCATCTCCTGGCACCAGCCTATAGGCAAGCCACAGACCATCACTGGAAACAGCAATATTTTGGATTCGATTCCAAATGTCATAGTCAGCGTGATCAAGTGCGCGTTTTTGCTGTGCCCCAAGGGAGGCAGCTCCGGTAATAATGAGCAGGGATGCTAGAGCTGGAATGGCGATCTTCATGGTTTCATCTATCCAAGGCCTGTGTGTAAGAAGCACGGTACTGAGCACTCTGACACACGGCAACGGCCCCGCCTAGGCATAGATCGGCAATTATTCTCTTTGATCGGCTAAATCTTGTAACTCTGGCGAGGTCTGCACATCGCACGCAGGTTTCTTGCTACCCAGTTTCCAAATACCTGGAGCACCGCGCATGGAACAGCGCTCCTTATCAGTATCAGCAGTCTTTGCCTTCCTCCTCCTGCCCTCTGTTCTGCTTGCTCAAGGAACAACCAATGGCGAGTGGCACGTCTATGGTGGGGACGCCGCCCATACGCGGTATACGCCGCTAGACCAAATCGATGCGTCTAATGCATCCGATCTTGAAATCGTATGGCGTTGGAATGCCAGGAACTTTGGACCCAACCCATTTGCTCAGACACAGGCGACACCATTGATGATCAATGGTGTGCTTTATGCTACAGCTGGGAGACGTCGCAGCGTGGTCGCGATCGACCCTGGGACCGGCGAAACCTTATGGACTTGGAGAATGGATGAAGGGGAACGCCTCCAGGCAGCCCCCCGACCAAATTCGGGCCGAGGAGTCGCATATTGGGAAGACCCAGATGGAAATGGTCGGATCTTGGTTATCACCCCAGGATATCACTTGGTCGCACTCGATCCGGATACCGGATACGAGGTTGAGAGCTTTGGTGAGCAAGGGGTCGTAGACCTCATGGAGAACCACAGGGCTCGTGACGGTATCGAGATGGTCGGTTCTATCGGAGCAAGTTCCACGGCAACCGTCGTTGGTGACGTGATCGTTGTTGGATCGGCACACCATGTGGGTGCGCGACCACCGTCCAGGGTTAACACCCCGGGCGATGTCCGTGGGTACGATGCTGCCACAGGAAATCTTCTTTGGACATTCCATACCATCCCAGAACCAGGGGAACTGGGCGTTGATACGTGGGAAAATGATTCTTGGTCCTACACAGGTAACGCGGCCGTCTGGGCACAAATGTCATATGACCCTGAAACTGGTTTTGTTTACCTGCCGACAGAAGCTCCCACCGGTGACTACTACGGTGGGCATAGGCATGGGGACAACCTCTTTTCGACCAGCATCGTGTGCCTGGATTCGAAAACCGGTGAGCGTGTGTGGCACTTTCAGACAATCCACCACGATATCTGGGACTGGGACAATCCCTCTGCACCAATACTCGCAGATCTCGTGATCGACGGAGTAGAACGCAAGATCGTAGCTCTGATCACGAAACAGGGCTTTGTGTTCGTGTTCGATCGAATAACGGGGGAGCCGATCTGGCCAATTGAAGAAAGACCTGTACCTCAGACTGATACTCCAGGTGAGTGGACGTCTCCAACACAGCCATTTCCAACCAAGCCCGCACCTTTTGACAGACAGGGCTTTAGCGAAGACGACCTCATTGATTTCACACCAGAGATTAGGGCCCGAGCAGCCGAGGTGGCTAGCCAATACCGGATGGGACCAATCTATGCACCACCTTCCTTGGCTAATCACCCTGATGGCACGAGAGGAATGCTTTCGCTGCCTACATCTACAGGTGGTTCGAACTGGGAGGGTGGAGCGCTCGATCCGGAAACTGGTCACCTCTATATAGGGTCCTATACGAGGGCGACTGTGCTAGCCCTTGTAGAGGGTGGTAACCGCTCCGATATGGATTACATCAGAGGTGGTGGCGGAGCACAAGTAGCTCCGGGCGTTTCAATCGTAAAACCCCCGTGGGGACGGATTACCGCAATCGACCTTACAACCGGCGAACACGCCTGGATGATCGCTAACGGTGATACACGCCCCCGGATTGCCCAAGCTCTTGAGCTCGAGCTTGCAGACCTCCCCAGGACTGGCAAGCCGTCACGTGCCGGCTTGCTTGTGACAAGCACCCTGCTATTCGCAGGCGAAGGAATATCGGGTGATCCGGTTTTCAGAGCTCACGACAAGGCAACCGGGAATATCTTGGCAGAAATTGAGATCCCAGGTACTCAAGTTGGGCTACCGATGTCATACATGTACGAGGGTAAGCAGTACGTAGTGGTTGCAATCGGAAGAAGGGGCCAACCAGCTGAGATTATCGCACTCGCATTACCTGACGAGGAATAGCCTTTGAAAACGAGATGACGGAAGAAGTTTAGCAGTCAACCAGCTCGATGCTATCAGGTCCGTTCGGTACCACACAAATGAACTCAAAGGGCTCATCACCCTCGTCAGCCTTATAGTTGTGCGGAACACCCGCCGGGATGTAGACCACATCTCCGGCTTTCACATGGTGTGTGCCTTCCCCGATTTGAACTTGAGCGGCTCCCCTGAGAACATACTGCTCGTGCTCTACAGTGTTGGTATGCATGGGCATACCCCCACCAGGTTCCATTATAAAACGTCGCATCGCAAAATTTGGGCCCTCATCAGCCCCGATAAGGACCTGACGTTTCGTCCCGGTTCCAGCCGCTACATCTTCGGTGGGCAGGCTATCCACGCTTCTAACCGACATGATCACTCCTGGTCTTGATATGGCGGCATAAATTGCCAGCTGCGATGCTATGCCACCAATCTAGGGGTGTAACCTAGCAAACGCGTAATCGTGAGGACTCGAGTGATAAAGCATGGGCACCAAATAAGCTTCCTGATTCTCTGCAGCTGTATTTCTGCTTGCGCCGAATCCACTCGGGAACAAGTCGGCCCGGATCTGCAAACACCTAAGGTCTTGGTGATCGGGATTGACGGCATTCGGCCTGATGTCTTGATGGACGTGAATACGCCTAACATCGATGAACTGGCAGCAGAAGGTTTTCTTTCGAACCACGCCAGAACGGGCTATCCCTCGGTAAGCGGGCCAGGTTGGTCTTCTATGCTCAATGGTGTGTGGCCGGATAAGCACGGTGTGACAGACAACTCGTTTGAGGGTGAGCGCTACAATGATTTTCCCGATTTCTTAACGCGGATCGAGCAGGTTCGACCCGAATTGGAAACATTTGCAGTCACAGACTGGGCACCACTCGGTCACTCCGATCAGGGCAGGCCACCTATAAGCGATGCGGTAGACATTAAGCTCGTCCTCGACGGCTATGAGTTGGGCTGGGCTGAGGCCGACGCGAAGTCTGTCCAACTCGCAGTAGAGCAGTTAGAAAATTCAAATCCTGATGCTCTCTTTGTCTACCTCGGCAATCCGGATGAAATCAGCCATGAGCATAGCTCAATAGGATCCGAGTACCGAGATGCGATCGCACTAGCAGATGAACATGTAGGCATTCTCGTGCAAGCACTTCGTGACCGTCCGACTTACTCTGACGAAGATTGGCTAATTCTCTCAAGCACAGACCACGGGAGACGCTCCGACGGAGGGCACGGCGGAGACAGCGAAGAGGAACGCACGATTTACTTTCTGGCCAACGGACCTTCAGTAGTTACAACAACCCTTCCGGACTCGACCTTCATTGTAGACATAGCGGTCACTGCCCTCACCCACCTTAAAATTCAAATCGACCCTTCCTGGCAATTAGACGGAAAACCAGTCGGAATCCTCCGCTAAGCGTAACTATCGGTCTACGAAAACTGGGCTTACTCAGAGACAAGTCGATACCGACCAATCCTTAGTGGTGGAGCGACTGTATAGAAGAAGTGCAAGCGGTTTTCACCATCCACAATCACGTTGGATGTCTGTTGTTTGGTTTTTGGATAATCACGCCCTTGCTCGTTCTCTATTACCAACACCTCCCCCTCCCCCAAATCACTAACGAGAACAGCCACCGCTCCTTCAAGTTTGTCGAGTAACTGTTGCTCTGTTTGATCCTGAACGTCGCCCTCAGCTTCCGCGACGATTTCATGGGTCTCGACCAACTTGTATTCCGAACCGAAGCCATCCACGCCAATAGACATCTGGTGGTTGCGGCGAAACCCCACCTCGCTCAGCGCCTTGGAATCGAAATTTAATTCGACGCTCTGGAAGGATGCCCCGTATTGCCTAAAGATCATCTATAGCCTCAAGTAACAATCGACCTCTGTTAACCGTCAGTAGATTTCATGACTCAGGATCTAAGAGAGCTTCGAGTTCCTCTGCCGTAAGGTCATCAGTTGAACGCGACCCGAGACCCTGTGGCGACCGAGATTTACGCCTGTTCTTTGCGGCTGCACTCGATTCAGTCTTAGGTACACCGGCGTAGTCATATTCTGGAATGTGCACTCGATTTAATTCTCTCCCCAACCGATGCTCCAGACTCTTCAGCGCACCCAGATCGGCACCGGTGACAAAGGTTATCGCAGTACCCGTTGCACCAGCCCTTCCCGTACGTCCAATGCGGTGCACATAGTCTTCCGGATCCAGTGGTATATCGTAATTGACTACGTGGCTGATCCCATCAACATCGAGTCCCCTCTGCGCAACATCAGTTGCAACCAATACCCGGACCTTACCTTGGGCAAAGCGTTCCAGGGCACGTGTTCGGTGCTGCATCCGGCGATTGGAGTGTAGTACATCAGTTCGGATATCTTCACGCTGTAGGCGCGCATCTAGTACATCGGCACCAGCTTTTGTACGTGTGAACACAAGAACCTGATCCCAGCCCGGCTCCTTAAGTAACTCGGCCAGGAGATCTGGTTTCTTCTCTGGTTTGACTGAGTAAAAAATCTCTTCAATCCCCTCTGCTGTTGTCCCTGGCGGAGTAGCCTCAACCCAAATTGCTTCTCTGGTGATACGGAGTGCTAAATCATGCACACCGTTCGGCATCGTTGCACTGAAAAGCATAGTCTGTCGCTTCTTGGGCATTCCCCTGAGGACTTCCTCTATCTGAGGTCTGAAGCCCATATCGAGCATGCGATCAGCCTCGTCGAGCACGAGATAATTAACATTGCTCAAATCGACACGCTTTGATTGAGCATGGTCTATAAAGCGTCCGGGGGTTGCAACAATCACCTCGAATCCTGACTCCAGAGCCTTGATCTGGGGCCCATACCCTACCCCCCCGAAGATTGCAGCAGTCCTGATATTCGTCCCGGTGGCCAGTAAAACAGTATCATCGGCAACTTGCTGTGCTAATTCACGTGTTGGACACAGAACAAGTACCTGCAGGCCAGCTCCCGCTCGCAGCCGCTCCAAAGCCGGTATCATGAACGCCCCAGTCTTACCGGTTCCTGTCTGGGCAATCCCCACTACATCCGTACCCGCCAGACCCGGTGGAATTGCTTCTGCTTGAATCGGAGTAGGAACCGTCCATCCGAGTGCCTCGATCGCACCAAGACGTTGTTCTGAAAGATCTAGGTCCGTGAAGGTATTAACACCCAATATTTTGGTCTCGCTGTCTATCCAAAGGTCTGGTCACTGAATGGTTCTTACTAGAAAACCCGATTGGGAGAAAAGTAACGAGCTTCCTTGCCAAGGGTGTAGCACAACAACAAGTTGGCCGCGCCATAAGCTAGGTTATGATGACCTGCACTTTCGCAAACACTGATCTAGCAACCCTACGGATACAAGCTTGAACGAAACTCCCAAAACCTCTGTACTTTTTGTCTGCCTTGGAAATATCTGCCGTTCCCCACTGGCTGAAGGAATCTTCAGAGATCTCGTAGAAGAGGAGGGACTAGGCGATGACTTTTCGATTGACTCTGCGGGGACAGGAGCATGGCATGTCGGAGAAAAGCCCGATGGCAGAGCTTCGCTCGTAGCTCAACAACACGGGATCAACCTGGATTCTCGGGCCCGACAAGTTCACAAGGAAGACTTTGAGCGCTTTGATTATATGATTGCTATGGATCGTGAGAACCTCAGGGCGTTGGAGGAATTGCGGTCAGAAACCAACAGCGATACCCAAATCACACTCCTGTGCTCCCACAATCCTGACGGTGGCAACGACGACGAAATCCCTGATCCTTACTACGGTGGAGCCAGTGGGTTTGAAAATGTCTACCAACTAGTGCACCAATCTTGTAAGGGACTACTTCGGCAGCTTCACGCCGCTTGATCACTCGCTAGACTGCAGCTCCAGTCTTGACCATCACTGCGATCCTCTCAAATGCTTCTCTAATTAGAGCGTCCGCAGCTGCAAAGCTGAGTCTCACCCACCGGTCATCACCAAACGCGGCACCCGGCACAAGTGCCACACCCTGCTCTTTCAGGAGACGCGAACACCAGGCCGTAGCATCATTTTCATCAGCTTCAAAAAGTCCATCCACACGAAAATAGAGGTAAAAAGCCCCCTCAGGTCGGATGTAAGGGACACCAGGGAGAAGTTGATCCATCAGGGTTATTACTAGATCACGCCGACGCCGAAAAGCGGTCCCCATTTCAGCAATCGCAGAAGAAGCCTCTTCCACATTACGAAACGCTTCCAGGGCTGCTACTTGAGAAGGAGTAGCTGTATTGGATGTAATCTGACTCTGAAGTGCAGTGAACTTCTGGGCGACCTCAACGCTCGAGTATGAGAAACCAACCCTCCATCCTGTCATCGCATAGCTTTTCGAAGCACCATCGACCAGAATGACATTGCCAACATCCGACTCGGGCAAATCAAGGACACCAGGGGCTGCACCACCGTCTTCACCGAAGTACACATTACGATAGATCTCATCACTCACTATCCAGATTCCGTGGCTCTTAGCCCAAGCAGATAGTTCCTTGAGTTCCGCGAGGGAGTAAATGGCGCCGGTGGGATTGCACGGAGTATTCAACACAAGCCCCTTGGTCTTCTCGGAAACAACACGTTCCAGGTCTGATGGCACAACTTTGAAACTGTTGGCTTCGGCTCCGAAAACTGTGAGAGGTTCAGCACGCGCGAGCATGACCAGGTCCGGATACGTCGTCCAGTATGGGGCAGCAACCAATACTTCATCACCAGGGCCACAAAGAGAGAAAAACGTGTTGAATAGCGCTTGCTTAACACCGGCGCTGACTACGACCCCCTGCCAATTGATTTCGCGATCTGCACGCGTGCTGAGGTGACCTGCAATCGCTTGACGAAGTTCGGGGAGGCCCGCAGGCGGTGTGTAGCGTGTGTGGCCTGACCTGACACCGTGGATTGCCGCGTCCGCTATGAATGAAGGTGTATCAAAATCAGGCTCACCCGCTCCAAGATTGACGATGTCGCGGCCCTCATCTACCAGGCTTTTTGCCAAAGTGCTAACCGCAATTGTCGCCGAAGGTTTGAGTCTCTCGATATTGGCACTGAAGGACATGACACTCCTTTGAATTGCAATCTGAGAAAGAAATATGGCTGGACCCCAAGGTCGGAGGAAGCACCCAATACTCTGGCCGGCGGAAGCAGGTTCGGCCACCTTCCCATCCCATGACGTACAAGTCTCCGTGCTTACTGATAGACGTAGTTGATCCGCTCTCTTTCTTGGCTCACCTACAGGTAAAGTCAGTCGAACAAACAACCGGAATTCTTGTAGAGCGCATCCCAGTTGAACTTCGTCCTCCGCCAACAGAGCTGATCGGCGTTGGCCACCCCTTCTGGCTTCAGCGCTGGGAACAAGCAGAACCTCGAGCGGAAGAATTCAACCTATCCCTCAGAAAGCCACGCCTAGTGCCTTGGTCTCGTAAGGCTCACGAGCTCTTATGCCATGCCCGTGCAGCTGAACTAGATGAGGCCGGCCAACTACTTGATTTGATCTTCGAAGCCTTCCTGCTCAAAGGAAAAGATATAGGTCGAGTCGATGTACTCGTCGGTATCGGGCAGTCTGTGGGATTAGAGTTAAGTGAAACCAAGGCAGTCTTAGACATCGACCGGTATGAAGCAGAAGTCACTGATGCCCTTGAATACGCTCGCTCACAGAAAGCTGAAGTGCCACCAGTACTGATCAGGGGTCATAAGCACTTAAGGGACTTCCACAACCGCGAAGCGATCGGCACCTTTCTAGCCACTACTTGAATCGAGTTCGGGTCCCAACCGCATCCAAGTCTCTTAAACATACAGAACACAATCACAAATATGGCCGGTTATCAGCGTAAGACAGCGCTCTCACCCAGTGAAGTTCTTTCGGAAGCTGAGGACTTCCTTCAGCAGATTCTTGGGCTCACCCGCTCACACAACTCGAGCCATAGTGCTACATATGACGGTGCTGAAGGAACGGTCACGCTCAGGGCTCATCCGCATGGGCCCTACACCGATGTTGTGGCCAATACCGACCAACTTCGAACATCAAGAATGGATTATGAGGTGCAGAAACTCTTGAATCAGCTTCCGTATGAACCTGGTGACCTAGGTGGCCCAGGTTCTGGCGACCCTACCTGAACTAGCAATCAAAGTGGATTCATTTGAAGAACTCGGGCTAAGCCCCGAGTTAGTTGAAGCGCTCGCTGCCGACGGGATCGAACAGCCGACATCGATACAGAAATCAGTGACTCCTTTTGTGTATCGTGGGAATAATGTGATCATAGCAGCCGGCCCCGGGAGTGGTGTAACTATGTCCTGGGCAGCAGGATTACTAAATCGCTTTGATACCCCACAAGAGGGAAAACCCAGAGTTCTTGTGCTCACACCCTCACGTGACCGCGCGAATGATTTAGCCGAATCGATGAGCTCGATCGCCAGTCACGTCGGACAGGTTGTGGGGGCTCTAGGATCTCAATGGGCACAACCGGAACAAGCAACATTGCTCTTCGCAACACCGGGCGATGCCCTAGCAAGTTGCAACGCTCATGAACTTGTACTCGAGTCTGCAGAGGCAATAGTTCTGGACCAAGCAAACCAAATCGATGAGTTCGATGGCCTGGAAGAAGTCGAACTCGTCCTAAGCTACGTAGCCAGTGCAACACAGCGAATCGTCACTTCTCTCCCTGTTACAACTAATGTTGCAGACTTCTGCCAACGGCACTTGAAGCGTGCAATCAGTTTGCCCCCTGAGGATACATCGGTAGCTGATGGGCCAAAACGTGGTACGCTGCGATTCCGGATTACAACCGAGCCACGTGAACACGAAGCACTCACAATTGTAGAGAATGTCCTAGCCTCCGGGGCACCCCATGTGCTGCTCTACTGCCGCAATGACGACCGTGCGGCCGATATCGGGGACTATTTGACCCTCCACGGCTACCTCTCAGGCGCCCCCGGTGATACCGAATTTCCTGTGTGGCTGGGTGTCAATCCACTCGAAGTACGGAGCGCTATCGCTGGGAACACCCACATACCTATCATCAGTTGCGACGTACCAGCAGACGTGGACGATCTTGATCGGCGCCACGGCAGTTCCGATCAGGGCTTCGTGGTAATCCTGCCCCGAGAGATACCGCACTTCCGTGCAACCGCTCGACAAGCAGGCTACGAAGTCGTTCCATTCCCGCCCGAAACTAAAAAGAGTGCTGGTCCGATCGCCGCACTACATGATTCAATTCGAAGTGTGATAGAGAAGGAAGACATTGCACCGTACTTGTTCACTCTCGAATCGCTGTTCGAAGAATATGACTCCGCTGAAGTAGCTGCAGCGCTTGCTCTCTTAAGTAAACGCTCAACCACAACCGAAGTTGCTGCCCCTGACAACATCCCAACGAATGTGCCCGCATGGGCCAAACTCTTCGTCGGAGTTGGTACCCGAGATGGACTAAAGCCTGGTGACCTTCTGGGTGCAATCACAGGAGAAGCAAACGTATCGGGAGATACGGTCGGCCGCATTGATATCAAGGAAAGCCATACACTCGTGGAAGTTCACGATTCAGTGGCACAGGATGTCATCGCAGCACTTAATGGAAAAACTATCTGTGAGCGTGCTGTGCGTGCTGATTTCGACAGACCGCAACGAGGCGGCGGCGGGCATCGTCTAAATAAGCCTAGAAGCAGCTGACTCAGGCGAAATACGAAGAGGCCGTGTCACCTAGAAAGTGACACGGCCTCTTTTTCTCTCAGGTCATACCTGACCGCTGCGGCTTCGATCAGGGACCCCAGTCATAACTTCGGAGAGCTTACTACCCTTTGACTGCGTCTTTTAAACCCTTACCTGCTCGGAATCCCGGTGTCTTCGTGGCTCCGATATAAATCGACTGGCCAGTCCGGGGGTTCCGGCCCATGCGGGCCTTCCGATGCTTGGCTTCAAACGTACCAAAGCCGGTGATTTGAACCTTGCGATCTCCTCTGAGCGCAGAGGAGATGATCCCGCCACTTGGGCCAAAGAGTGCATCCACACAACGTGATGCATCAGCCTTGGTCATGCCGGTCGCACTCGCGAGGGCGTCCACTAGGTCGGACTTGTTCATCTGGCTGCTCCTGTCACTTAGATGGGTATGTTGTCGCGGCCAAAGCCGCCATTCTTGCAGGCCTGGAGAACTCTCTCCCATCTAGCTTTGGATCACTCGAAAAGCCGCATGAAATCGAGTGTTTCCGAGCCTTGCAGGTCACAGTTAAGTAACTGTAAGGCACACTCGGGAGAGCGTCAAGGCAAAAAACAGCCTAAAGTCCGCATGATTCCTGGCTTCCTGGCTAATTAGACGTTCGCATACCACTCGATAAATCGGGCGAACGCCACAGTTATATGAGTCTTGAGTCTAAATTATCGTGTGCTACGAGTGATAGTATGGTGTATGATTTCACCTACTATATGCAGGGTTACTAGAGATATTCGGCATGGATACGACTACGTCATATCTTTGGGGGACAAGCAAGACTTACATACCCCCTATCTGCCGACCTCAGGAAATGGCCAAATCAAGAGGCTATACAGCCCAACAGAAACAACATCTAGTAAACAGCTTTTACGAGCAGAAAACGCTAACATGTCCAGAGTGTGATATCCTCATGGATCACCTCCATATCCCTCCGCGCTCAGATGTTGCCTACGTGCGGGATCGGACTCTGCTTACCTGCCCATCTTGTCAGCGGACACTAATCGTCGACCATGCCCAGCGTAACTAAGAGCTAGAAAATCTTGCACGAACACCTGAAACTATCTGCAAATGCTAACCTGAAGTATCATCAGAATCTGGCTGATATTCACCAGCACCATTTACTCTTAGTTGTCCCAACTATTGCCGGTGTTACCCATCGAGTTCGAGCTTCCATGACCGTTCCCACAACCCGAACTGGTTGATCATGATTCGGATAGCGGTACTTGTCAGCGCTCTTGTGGTCATGTGCTCCACAAAACTGTCTGCACAAACTTACCACACGTTGCCGCGTGTTCTGGAGCTCCCGGCTTCAACAAGAGCCATGGCTCTTGGTGGAGCATATATGACAAACTCTCCTCAAGCTGACGTCCTGTTCTATAACCCAGCCCTCCTGGTGGGAGTTCAGAGCTTCGGCCTGGATGTGCAACAATGGGGGGCAGCGAGCTGGACATCGACAGCGGTAGCAGCGAGGCAGTGGTTTGGAGGAGGGATCGGCATAGGCCTTCAGGTACTCCAATATGGAGCACCTGGCCCAGGCGGATACACTGCACCGAGTGGACAGAGCCACCTCTTCGATCTTGGCTCACTTCCAGTTTCAGAAAGAGTGGCCACTATTGGCTACGCGCGTGAAATCACGGGAATCAACTTAGGCTTTGCGATTAAGTTGATTGAAGAGCGGGTGGCACTTAACAAATTTGTCGACAGCGATGCTCTAGCACGCGATGGTGCAGTGTGGTTTGACGCCGGTATTTCAAAAGATCTAGGGCGTTTCACCACGAGTCTTTCATATCAAAACAACGGGGACAGACTGTTTGCAGGGGAATACCTAGGAGATTATCACGTTGCCGACCGAATCACTCTCGGCGTCAGCTCGTCGGGGATGCAGTTCGGTATTTTTGACTATGGTATCACCGCAGCCATAACTCAGGTCAGGACCTTCAAAGAGGATTCTGCAACCATCCCCACTGCTGGACTAGAGATCAGTTACTGGCCGATACGCGGAAGAACATTTGTCGCCAGGGCTGGCGTGCAACGGACCCCAAATTACGAAGATGCAAGCCCGTTCACCTTCGGCCTCGCGTACTGGGGTGATAACCTGGTGCTTGAGTGGTCCTTCCAGGGTATGGAGGAAAGCGGGCTTCGAACACACCGGCTTGGCGTTAGTTGGCGATAGGAGTTAGCTCAATAGCTTCTTTCAACTCGAGCACTAAGAAACGCGGAATCAAGATCAGAGAAACCTATCTGATCAATAGAAACCTCCCCCGCATGAACACGATCAAAAACGAACCGGATCGTCATGAGTTGCCCAAGATCTAATTCCTGATTCTTAGCTTTGAAATCTCCTAGCGGGATAGAGTACGTCTGAAGGATGAGTTCCCAGTGATCGGCAAAACGCGCGCGCTCTTGATCAGCTCTGCGCAGTATCCATGTGTCTAAGGGACGACGGATCGCGCCGTAGTCACTGAGGGTGACCCTGGCAACCCTGCCCGTCGCATCCTCTAACTCTACACTGAGATCTACCTCCGGCTCCGCTTCATCACTTGCACCGCCATCACGAGTCCCTTCTTCGTTACGATCGTCCGACTCCTCATCCGACGATGCCTTGTCTGGATCACCTCGCTCACTTGGTACCGAGTTTGTGGGCCCCAACATGAAATCGAGTGTATGACCTTCACTGAGCTGCCACCGGTCAGACAACCCTTCCGGTAGTTCCACAGAGTACTGAGCAGGAGGACCGTGACGAGTAGTGTCAGGTCCTGAGATACGGTTATTCCAACCGATAGTAACCGCCTGATTTTCCTGACTCGCCGATGTGTTGCCTCGGTTACTGGACCGGAGTGCGAGCAACTCCTCTTTCCAAGTCTCTAAGGAGTCCCCTTTCAGAAAAACTCCTGGCTCCGTGCCAACCGTAATATCGATGTCCTCTTCGAACGTAGCGAGTGGCCGAAAGCCACTAGTCTCAAACCGTGTGATGTACATCGTGGACGGCAGCCATCCACCTATTACCCGATGGTCACGAAAGATCGGTAAGTACTGCTTGTCACCCTTCAACACAACGTCAAGAAACGCTGAGACATAGATCTCAGAAAACCGCCTTTGATCTTCCGCGTCGATCAATCCACGAAGGTCGAGTGACCGCCCGCTTCTTGGACCACCATCATGAGAGCCCCAAACCGTGTTCCACTGACCGTGGTTCGCTCGGTAAACGTAGATCGCGGATTTGAAATTGAAGAGATCTGACTTATTGAACTTCAAGCGATCGTAGATTCTTAAACCATGGAAACTGGTAACGTCACCATCGTGAGAACCATGAAAGGTCAGGTAACTGACATCCTCAACTACCACCTTACGGCCTGTAGGCAGGTACTGCCCATCGACCGGTGCAATTGAGATGATCCCCTTGATACCATAATCGAAGCTGAATTCGAGTGATGCATCGTCCGGATAGTAAGCCAGCCTGTTGAAAGCAGCTGCGTTAGCCACAGCCTCTCCACCCCGTGAGTGGCCGATAAGCGCAATATTATCCATATCGACCTTGCCCTCGAAGGGGTTGCCCGCTTCCTGATTGAAGCCCTCAAAGGTCTCTAGGTGCTTGAGTAAGAACCAACCGCGAGCATCATTCTCTCCTCGGATACCACCATTGATGAAGTTTTCATCGACACTAGCCAAGATGTATCCTCTGGTCGCTAAAAGTTCACCGAGGTAATCATACCCGGGGTCTGAGAAGTCCTTCATGTTGTGGTTTCCATGAACGACTAAGACCAAGGGGAATGGCCCGGCTCCATCCGGATACCAAACCCGAGCATTGATAGGCATCTCTTTCGGACTGAATCCCCAGTAACGATTTCGACTACCTGCGTCACCACCCAGGTCTACAAGTTTCGACGCATCCACTACATCCGTGGTAAGCGAAACCGAATCCCTATATTCAAGTCGATTCTTGTCTGTCCCGCTTCCATAGTAGAGCGTCAAAACCTCGTAGGGCCCCTTGAGGCCAGGGTCTGGTGCTGGCAAGGTCAAGTTCGAAAGCACTCTTCCGGCGTCACTCGGCGTGAGCTTTAGAGGCGGCATACAGGCTGTCGCCGAGATCACCATCACCATAGCTGTGCATAAGGCAAGCACGTTTCTAGTCGTTACGCTCATGGGCTCACTTTACTGACATACACGGACGGATGGCAATCACTCGCCCCTCCACTTCGCCGCGAGCAGTATACGAACATAGAACTCACTTCCAGGTTAGCAGCCGTGTAGTTACCGTAAGCACCATTCTAACCCCAGAGACAACATGGCCAATCCAACCATCACATTCGTGACCACACTAGGCACCTTCTCCGCTGAAATGTTTGAGGACGTTGCCCCCAAAACTGCAGGCAACTTCATGAAGCTGGTTCGTGATGGCTATTACGACGGAATCATCTTTCATCGAGTGATCGACGAATTCATGATCCAAGGGGGAGATCCAACAGGAACGGGAACAGGAGGTCCGGGCTATACGATCGAAGATGAGTTTGCCCCGGGGCTGAGTCACACATCAGAGGGTGTCTTTTCGATGGCTAATGCAGGGCCAAACTCAGGTGGTTCACAGTTCTTCATTACATTGGCCGCGACACCATGGCTGGATGGCAAACATGCGATCTTCGGTAAGGTCATCTCGGGGATGGATGTTGTATCGGAGATCGGCCGGGTGTCGACCAACCCGGCTGACCGGCCACTTGAGGATGTCGTAATGGAAAGCGTGACGGTGTCGGACGAGGTATAGTTAGCACCCCGATTCCTGAACAGTGCGAAACCTAGCCGATAGGCCTCGTGACCTCACCGATCTGGTAGCCAGCAGGAGGTTCGGCATCAAGTAGATGTCGAACGAAATAGTCCCAACGCCTTCGCATCATGTATGGCTCGTTACCGAAGCCATGCCTTCGATTCGGCATTAAGACTAAATCAAAATCCTTATTCGCTGCGATTAGAGCATTCACTACAAGCATCGTGTTCGAGGGGGGTACATTCGAGTCTAGCGTACCGTGTGCGATTAAAAGCTTGCCCTTGAGGTTCTCCGCTAAAAGCTGGTTCGCCTGATTATCATAATTAGTCGTCCCATCAGGATACTCGACAAGGAGGCCCTGCCACTTTTCACCCCAATCATCCTCATAGTTTCGCTGGTCGTGGTTACCGGCTTGTGACACTGCGACGTCATAGAAATCCGGATAACGCATGATGGCAGCAGCCGCAGCAAACCCGCCTCCAGAGTGTCCGTAAATTCCGACTTTGTCGATATCCATCCACGGATATCGATCCGCCAGCTGACGAATCCCAGTAATCTGATCAGGAAGCCCGTTGTCCCCCATGTTTCCGTAGTAGGCTTCATGAAATGTCTTCGAGCGACCCGGAGTACCCATCGCGTCAAGTTCAACCACCACAAAACCGAGTTCGGCAATCGCTTGCAAATCGCGGTGCGATGCGCGGAAGCTCCTACTCCCTACACTCCCGCTCTGCGGTCCAGGATACAGGTAATTCACGATCGGATATGATTGATCCGAGTCGAAATTCATAGGCCGAAAAAGCAACCCGTATAGGTCAGTCTCTCCATCTCGCGCTTTAACACTAAAGGGCATCGGTGGTTGCCAGCCTGATTCCTGAAGACGGGAAATATCCGCTTCTTCAATAGTCAAGAGACTACGTCCGTCTTCTCTATCACGAAGGACAGTAACCGGCGGAATAACCGGTGTTGAGTACGTGTCAACCACGTATTTTCCATCCGGAGAAAGCGACACACTATGATTTGCACTGTCTGGTGTTAGTAGCTCTACACCGCCACCATCGAGTCCGACCCTGTAAAGGTATTGGAAATAGGGATCCCCTCGCTCTCGCGCGTTACCAAGAAAAGTTATCGTGCGATCGGACTCATCGATCTCCAAGATTCGTTGAACGTTCCAACTTCCCTGAGTGATCTGTCTCTTGAGGGCTCCAGTTCCAGCATCATATAAGTAGAGATGACCCCAGTCGTCTCTTTGGCTGAACCATAAGATCTCATTTGATGAGGACAAAAAATCCCAACCGTTCGACTCATAAAATGTCTCCTCTACTTCTTCGAAAAGCTTGGTCACGGCACCCGTAGATGCATCGGCGATACTGACCGTGGCTCTTTTGTGGTCGCGGGTACTCGAAACGAATACGATATGCTCGCTATCTGCACTCCACTCGACATCTCCAAAAGTACCACCACAGGCGATATGGTCACTGCAGGTAGACCGATGCTGATCTGGAGGCATCGCTAGACTGACTACTTGGTCACCCGCCGGACGATCGAGATCCAGAACCACCCTAGTGATCCGAAAAATTACCGAGTCTTCAGGGAGCGGATAGCGCCATGCTTCAAGCTGCGGATGCCCTACCTGTGTATTTACGAGATACATCATTCCCACACCACGCGCGTTGTGCCGGAAAGTTGCAATCCTCCTTGAATCTGGAGACCACTTCAAGATTGGACGGTCGCTACGTGTCCACCCAGCATTGTTGGTACCGTACCCGAAATCTTCTTCTCCATTGGTTGTCAATTGTGACTCATCTCCAGTGCGAAGATCCCGAACCCAAAGATTGTGATCACGAATGAAGGCTGCATTTTGAGCATCTGGAGAAATCACTTCTAGCCGTGAAACCGCTGGGCCAACACTACCTGAAACGGGGTCACAAGAATATTCCGTCAGGTTGCACCGGAAGCGGGCAGGTGGACCGACGGTCGCCATAAGCGCTCCACCTTCAAGTGTTAGGCCACTCAAAGGTAATCTTGAAGACTCAAAACCCTCTCCCGACATCATGCTGAGCACGGTGGCAATCCGCTCGTGATCAAAAGCGCTTTCGCGAGTCAGATCTGAAGGGTCAACAATCATGAACTCCGTCCCTTCAGGCCCCGACGATCTATACCAAAATCGACCGTCCTCAAGCCATTGTGGGCTCACCGATGCACCAAAGACCAGGGCGCTGGTATTCTGCGAGAGAAAACGCTCTGCTCGTCTGTAGTCATCCGCAGTGATTTCTCTTGTGCCATCTTGAGCAACAAGCGGAGTCGAAATGAAAAGTGCCAATAAGGCTGATGAGAACCGCATGATCATCCTCTGGGAATACGAGAACCAAAAGAACAGGCCCTTCGGGGCCCGCACGGCAAGTTGAAGTCGGAAGCGATAACCTGCAACGGAGTCAATGATTTAGTTCTTCCGGCGGTCGGGTCATATCCGTCATCAGAACTTCCCCAACGCTAGTGAGCCTGTCAGCCCTGCTTTTGCCCTGTAAATGGCTGACCGCCCCCACGAGGACCCCCACGAGTCCCAGACATCTCATCTCCATCGACGGTTCCCGAGTAGTTCAGGTCGATGGAGTTGCCTTGAAAGCTCAGCGTGACCGTGAAGCTGAACGCGCTACCGTCCACTGTCCCGTTGGCAACCTCGAGTTCCTGGGGACCACCACCTCTGCCCCCACGTCCGCCTAAGCTGAACGTTATAGTCCCAGTGAGGGTCTCACCATCCTGAGCAAGCACGAGCGTGCTGGTCTGTGGGCCTCCGCGACCTCCCTGAGTAGAGATCTCCCAGGTACCCGTGAGATCTTGAGCAGCGCCTGGTGATGCCATCGCCACCGAGAGAAGAAGAGTGATTAAAAGATTTCGTATCTTCATATGTGAGGCTCCTGTTTTTTCACGAAAACTACCTGAGAATTTTTTCGGATCTCAGTTGCTCTTAAGGACACGGAAGCAAAATCCCATGTTGAGATTAGCTCATGATCGTCTACGAATTGGAGGTCGGCTTTTTGACACAGAAAGCTCACGCTACCTACACGGTGATACGTCGACTTCCCTACTTACTTGCCCATCCTCAATACCCGTATCTTGAGCACTGACAGCAAGCTGAGGCTGTACTGCCATACCCCCTCCGGTTTGCGCTTGGGCGTGGAGAGCCTTACGTCACTGCACCGGCACAGACTCAGCCGCGGCTGAGTTCGGCCCCAGAGGGGAAAAGACCGCACAACATCGTCAACGCGCTCGGGCAAGGAGCACGGAGATAAAGAAGTGGCCAGAATTTTCCCTAACATGAAAGATTAGCCAGCGATCCTGCCGCTCTCGAGGACCCAAACAAAACAACTGATGAGTCGCTCACCTCTCCATCTCGCTCTCTTAGCATTGGCACTCTGCACCATGCTCAACACAGCGTGCGCACCCGATTCGGTGAAAGAAACCACGTACGTTACTCCGCTAGGAGCAGAATTCATGAGCCAGCAAGCCCCCCCAAGAGTGAGCCGCCCCTCATTTGTGGACACTCGTGGCCCCCGCATGGATCCAAATGAAACACCTGGTCGTTATCCCTTTTACTGGACCCGCGCCATTTATTCCGGTTGGGGTCGCCGCGGGTGGGGACAATCATGGGCAACCGACTATCCGAAAGGTGACCAGCAGTTCTTAGTCGTACTGAAACGCCTGGTCCGACTTAACGCTTACGATTGGGAAAATGCAATCTGGCTCGACGACCCGACACTCCGGCGTTTCCCAATAATCTACGCTGTAGAAGTCGGTGGTATGGATATGACCAATGCAGAAGTTGAGGGGCTGAGAAGTTATCTCGATGCTGGGGGATTCTTGATTGTGGACGACTTCTGGGGTCAACGTGAATGGGATGTATTCGAGTACAATATCCGCCGGGTTTACCCGGACCACCCGATAGTCGACATCACCCTCGATCACCCGATCTACTCAGCCTACTACGATATCGAGGAAGTGAAACAAGTGCCCGCCATAGGGCGCGCCATGTATCCAGCTGAATGCTACGGCTGCGTCCCTTACGTTAAGGGCATCTATGATGAGGATGGACGCCTTGTTGTCATCATCAACTTCAATACCGACCTCGGTGATGCTTGGGAGTGGGCTGAGGATCCGCGATACCCTCTAGAATATTCGACCTACGCGTACGAGATGGGGGCAAACATGATCGTGTACGCGATGAGTCACTGAGGCAAAGCCGATGGAACGCATCTTCGAGTTCCTGTTCAAATATCCCCCGCTCTTTTTCGAGCAGGGTGATTTCACATTTGGGGCACCAATGTCGGTGCGCCTATGGCTTATTATTGTAGGGATCCTAGGCGCAGCTACTGTCGCCAGCTATACGATTGCCCGAGGGAAAAGCACGGTCACAGACCGCGGTGTCATGGCAGGACTGAGGGTTTTGCTACTTGCAGTCATCATCGTTTGCCTTCTCCAACCATCACTAATTTTGTCGACTGTGGTCCCGCAACAGAATTTTGTTGGGATCCTCATAGACGATTCACAAAGCATGTTGCTCGCGGACGAGAACGGTGAGCCACGAAACTCGTTCATTAATGAGGAGTTCGCTTCCGATGAAAGTGAACTCCTCAGGCAACTCTCCGATCGTTTCGCGCTTCGCTTCTTTCGTTTCTCTGATGTGGCCGGCCGAATCGATAGTCCGTCGGAACTAGCTTACGGGGGCACACACACAAACCTGTCTCGAGCACTCGATGTTGCGAGAGAAGAACTTTCCGGCGTGCCGCTATCTGGGCTGGTCATGATTACAGATGGGGCTGACAACGACGACCAGCCCCTTGCTGAATCACTGGTGCCCCTGCAAGCCGCAGGTGTTCCGGTTTTCACAGTTGGGCTTGGAGAAGAAAGTATCGCCCCCGATATAGAGCTCGGACGGATCGAGATGCCGAGGGCTGTGCTAGAGGGATCTTCGTTGACTGTTGATGCGGTCATTACCCAGACGGGATTCGAAAACAGCACAGTTCCGCTGATCGTTGAGGACGAACTTCAGATTATCGCAGAAGAAATGGTTGAGCTTGGGCCAGATGGGGAGCCGGTTGTAGCCAGAATCTATTTCGAGTTGGAAGGAGTAGGTCCGCGGCGCGTGAGCTTCCGTATTCCTCCTCAACCAGGAGAGCGAGTAAACCGAAATAACGCCCGGTCGGTACAAGTCGAAGTTAGAGGAGAGCGTGAAAAAGTACTCTATTTCGAAGGAGAACCTCGCTTCGAAGTAAAGTTCATGAGGCGTGCAGTTGAGGAAGATGAAAACATCCAACTCGTAGTGCTGCAGCGGACCGCGGAAAGCAAGTTTCTTCGATTGGATGTAGACGATGGCAGTGAGCTGGAGTTTGGCTTTCCCACAAGCCGTGAAGAGCTGTACCGCTATCGAGCATTAATCCTTGGGAGCGTTGAGGCATCTTTCTTCACGTATGACCAATTACAAATGATTGCGGACTTCGTATCCGAGAGAGGTGGGGGATTATTATTGCTTGGCGGCCATGGAGCTTTCTCAGAAGGAGGTTGGCAGGGCACCCCGGTGGAGGAAGTAATGCCGGTGGTTCTTACCTCCCCTTCAGATGACCCTCAAGGATTCTTCGCGGAAGTAGCGGTAACCCCAACACCCGCTGGACTAACACATCCCGCTGTGCTTCTCGGAGTGGAGCAAGACCAGGTGCGTGAACGATGGGATTCCCTGCCCACAGTCACCACTGTCAATCCAATCTCCCAGGTCCGCCCCGGTGCTACAGCACTCTTGTCTGGTTCAGGGGAACAGCTTGCTCTAGAACAGATCGTGCTCGCATTCCAACGATACGGTCGTGGTAAATCTATTGCCCTTACCATACAGGATTCTTGGCTCTGGCAAATGCATGCCGATGTGCCGCTCGAGGATCAGAGCCATGAAACTTTCTGGCAACAGATGATTAGGTGGCTTGTCGATGGTGTGCCAGAAGCTGTAGAAGCAGTAACAGACCGAGAACAGGTGGAACCAGGAGAAAGCGTTCAACTTGTGACGAATGTAGGGGACTCAAGCTATATCGAGGTCAACAACGCAACTGTGACAGCGCGAATCACAAGTCCAACCGGCACGGTAGAGGAGCTTCCTGTCAGCTGGACGGTCCAAAGGGACGGTGAGTACTCGGTAGAGTTTCGCCCGCTAGAAGAAGGTGAGTATGAAGTTGAAGTAACGGCCGAAAGGAACGGAGAGGCTCTCGGCTCGGACAAGACCTATCTATACACGGCCCCAAGTGACGACGAATACTTCAGTGCATCGAGGCGCACGCAGACGCTACGGCGGATCGCCGATGAGACCGGAGGTCAGTTCTATACTCCCGAAGATGTTTCGAGTCTTCCGGAAGATATTCGTGTGACGGGCGCTGGAGTCACTTTGGTCGAAGAACTAGACCTGTGGGATATGCCGTTTCTGTTTTTCCTCCTATTGATGCTCATGGGCGGTGAGTGGGGTTTTCGAAGAATTCGGGGACTGATTTGATGAGGCCACAGGCTTCACTGGCCCTCTTGGGCTCGGTCTTAGCATTCATGGGCGTTTCTGAAACATCTTTTGAGCAGGCAAGCGCCCAGGAGCAAACTCACGCCTTGATCGTGGTCGGACTCGGTGGTAATGCTGACTATCGAGATCGGTTCCATAACCAAGCAGTCGCTCTAAGAGAGGCCTTTACTTCGAAACATGGTATGCTCTCAGAGCATGTCACTTATCTCGGAGAGAGACCGGAATCCGCTCCTGAAATTGTCACTGATAAGTCGACACGAGATAACGTTCTAAGCTACCTGAGCACGATTGCCCAACAAATGGGATCCTCGGATCGACTTCTCGTCATTCTCATCGGACACGGAACTTCTGACCAAGCTGAGGCTCGGTTTAACATCACTGGCCCTGACCTCGCACCTAGCGACTTGCAGATGGCGCTAACAGGATTCCCAACGCAGACCCTGGCGCTGGTGCATACTGGCAGCGCTAGCGGTGGCTTCCTTGAACCCCTATCTGGCCCTAACCGGATCATCATTACGGCTACCCGCACCCAACGGGAGCGCAATGCTACAGAGTTTGCACAGTTTTTCGTTGAGGCAATCACGGGTGAGAGTGCCGATCTAGATAAGGATGAAAGAGTATCGTTACTAGAAGCCTATCAGTACGCCCGTGAAGAGGTTATCCGATTCTATGAAGATGAGAACGAAATCCTTACAGAACATGCCGTACTGGATGACAACGGGGATGGAACAGGAAGCGAAGAGGTCGGCCTGAATGAGCCTGACGGCTCGCTTGCAGCAGGATTTCAACTGGGTGGTATCTCCGTAACCGAGGAAGAGATTAACCAGGACCCTGAACTCGCGAGACTTTACGAAGAGCGCCGTCAGATCCAAGCTCGAATTACCGAACTCAGGGTTCTCCGTGATGCTATGCAGGAAGAAGCGTATATGGCAGCTATGGAGGAACTGCTTGTTGAGCTGGCACTGAAAAACAGGGAGATCCGTGCCAAAGAGGGTAACGGATTATGACCCGTTATCCCGCACTTATACTCGCTAGTGTTCTAACTGCCAGCTCTCTCCAAGCCCAAACGACCGCCGAAGCACGTGAGTCACTGCAAGCCGGACAATATGAAGATGCAGCCGGTGCATTCCGTACCATACTAGAAAATGATCCGTCTTCTTATGACGTAAGACGTGACTTGATTCGGGCGCTACTCGCCACCGGGAAGTATGAGGCTTCCGAGCTTCTCGCACGTGAAGCTCCTGCCCCCAGTTCATTTGCAAACACTCTAGGGGAAATCCTAGTGCTCCGAGGAAGGGTTGAAGAGGCGGCTAAAGCCTTTCAAGAATCCATCGATGCTAATGCAAGAGATGCCCTCACAGCGGAAGCCAATCTAGCAGAGCTGCTTTTCTCTCAAGGTGAAATCGATGAGGCTATGACTCGCTTCGATCGCTTCATCGACATCTATAACACTTCTGATGGACGGCTTAGCGCTACCGAACTCGTAGCCGTAGGACGTGCGGTGCGCTATCTGGGCCGCACTAACCCCGACCTATTTCAGGATGCATTGCGAGCTTTTGATGAAGCAGCAAGCATCGCTCCCATGTGGCACGAACCAAGAGTCAGAGCAGGAGAACTCTTTCTAGAGAAATACTCAAGCACCGATGCACAAAGTGAGTTCGAGAAAGTATTAGGAGTAAACCCGAGACACCCGGGGGCACTTCTGGGTCTGGCAAAAGCGCTTGAATTTGACGGCACGTCAGATGCGGGGAAGGTCCTTGGACAATTGCTTGAAATTAATTCGAATCACCTGGAGGCTCGTGCTCTATTAGCGAGCCAACATCTCACCCGCGAGAGGTACCAGGATGCCTACGAGCAGACTGAAATGGCCCTGGCTATTAATCCAAACTCGCTCGTCGCACTCACAACTTTGGCTGGTGCACACCTGCTCACGGGTGATCTAGAGAAATTCCAAGAAGTTCGAGAACGAGTGCTACAACTGAATCCTAGGTACTCCGGACTCGACACCAAATTGGCCGAATTAGCCGTGCAAACACGCCGGTATGGTGACGCAGTGACTAGGGCTGAAGCAGCAGTCGAACTTGATCCATACTCTTGGACCGCGTGGGGACTCCTAGGAATGAACGAACTTCGTCTAGGAGATGTGGAGCAAGGTAAAACTCACCTCATGCGTGCTTTCGAAGGGGACCCCTACAACCCTTGGTTTAAGAATAATCTCGATTTACTCGATACCTTTGAACGCTTTGAAATCCATGAGACTGATCACTTTGAGCTCTTTCTTCATGGAACTGAATCTAGCCTTCTAGCAACCTATTTAGCCCCCATTGCTGAAGAAGCTTACGAAAGCCTGACTCGGCGCTACGGTGGCGAACCCTTACTGCCTGTAAGAGCTGAATTATTTCCGAGCCATGCGGACTTCTCAGTGCGAACCCTCGGAGAAGCCGGGCTGGGAGCTCTCGGTGTAAGCTTTGGACGTGTTTTGGTCATGGACTCCCCTGGTGCCCGAGAACGAGGGGACTACAACTGGGCGTCAGTTTTCTGGCATGAACTTGCGCATACCTTTCACCTAGCAATCTCTGATAATCTCGTACCCAGATGGTTTTCCGAAGGGCTCGCTGTTCACGAGCAACGAAAGGCCCGACAGGGGTGGGGTCATCAGGTCACGATCCCGTTCCTTCGGGCTTTAGCAGAGGGGAACCTCAAGAAGGTCAGTGAGCTTAACGATGGATTCATGCGACCTGATTATCCGCAGCAGGTAATTTTCTCCTACTACCAATCATCTCTAGTCTTTCAGGTCATTGAGGATCGCTACGGCTTCTCCGCCATCAGACAGATGCTGGAAGGATACAGACGTGGCGCGACCACAGCAGAGCTTTTTGAATCTATACTCAGCATAGATCTAGAGGATTTCGACCAGGAATTTGAAGAATTCCTACAGGATCGTTTCCGCAGTCCACTGAGCGGATTGGAGGAAATGGGAGAGGCTCCTCTATCCGGCTCGGACATCACCGCACTCGAAGATTATGCCAACCTACACCCTGGTGATTTTATAGGGAGACTCAGACTCGGCGCATCACTCGTTGGGGAAGAACGGTATACCGATGCTCAACCCCACTTAGAAGCTGCACGCGAGATTTTCCCTGACTATGGAGGACCCGACAGCCCCTATTGGTACCTAGCCCAAGCCCACATGGGAGCCGGCAACCTTACTGGTGCAGCGCAGGCTCTGTCACAGCTCGTCCAGAGATCGGAATCGAACTACGACGCCTATACAATGCACGCGGACGTGCTGGCACAACTTGACCGCCCCAAAGAAGCAGCAGATGCGCTCGATAAAGCGGTACTAGTATGGCCCTATGAAATAGAACTTCACCAGCGACTAGCAAAACTCCACGCAGAAGTAGGCAACTATCCCCAGGCGTTGCGAGAGAGAGCTGCCGTCGTCGCTCTGAATCCAACGGACAAAGCCCAAGCACTCTACGCACTGGCAATCGCCTACCAAGAGGCGGGTGACCTAACTGGCGCTCGCCGTGCGGTGCTTCAGTCACTTGAAATCGCCCCTAACTTTGACGCTGCCCTTGAACTTCTGCTCGTCCTGCGATCTGGCTTAATGGAGAAATCATGATTGGCAGCGGTACCAGATCGCTGCTGACTCTGCTCTTAGCAGGAGCTGGGGTTGGCTGGATTGCGAGTGACCGAGGCAGCAGTACAACACCGGAACGCTCGATCAGGAATCTGCAGTCCTACAGTGACACTAATTCACCCTATGACGGCAAGTATCACTTTTTCAGAGTGCAATATGATGTCGGGCAAGGGTCTTCAGGGTTCTTCCGGAGACGTGAGCCTGCTTGGGCACACGACTATCCCAGGGCTGAACGCAACTTTCTCAGCATCATCCAAGAGACAACCTTCGTCGATTCTCAAACTGAGGGCTCCAACATCCTCCGCCTGAATGACCCTGAAATCTTCAAGTATCCAATCGCGTACATCGTTGAAGTCGGTAGCTGGAATCCCACTGAAGAAGAAGTCGCCGGCCTTGGCACGTACTTATTGAAGGGCGGATTCTTGATAGTGGATGACACTCGCAACGAACGCGGTAACGAATGGGCGAACTTCGCCTATCATATGGAACGGGCATTGCCGGGTCTTTCACTCACTCCGCTTGAACACGATCACCGCATCTTTGACTCATTCTTCCAGATCGAACCACTGAAGGTGATTCCACCCTACGGACCACGAAATCCACAGTGGTATGGAATCTTCGAAGACAACGACCCAACACAGCGACTGATGGTGATCTTTAACTTCAATAATGATATCGCAGAGTACTGGGAATACTCGGATCAAGGATACTATCCGATCGACTTGTCAAATGAAGCGTACAAGCTCGGAGTCAACTATATCGTGTATGGACATACGCACTAATGAGTGGACTACTATTGCGCGGAACTGCTTGCTGAACGACTAATCGGGGCCCTGTAAGCCCCACTTGACCTGGAGACAGCCTTGGCGGACGAAGCCATCGGAACGGTTGCCCTTGAGAATGCCGACGACATAGCACTCGCCGAGCGCATGAAAAACGGACGGGAGCAAATCCTCAATGAGGTTCGAAAGCTCATCATCGGCCAGGAGGATGTAATCGAGGAAGTCCTGCTTACACTCTTCGTTGGTGGGAATAGTCTTTTGGTCGGCGTGCCAGGTCTCGCCAAGACACTATTGATCCATACGATCGCTCAGGTCGTCGACCTTAATTTCTCGCGGATCCAGTTCACTCCAGACTTGATGCCGTCAGATATCACCGGCACAGACATCATCCAAGAGCAAGCCGACACAGGGCGACGAGAGATGGTTTTCTCACCGGGGCCGGTGTTTTCGAATATTGTCCTTGCTGACGAGATCAATCGTACACCGCCTAAGACCCAAGCTGCGTTACTCGAGGCGATGCAAGAGCACACGGTGACTGTGCAGGGACGGACATATGAGCTCAAGGAACCGTTCTACGTTTTCGCTACCCAGAATCCGATTGAACTCGAGGGGACGTATCCCCTTCCTGAAGCTCAACTCGATCGGTTCATGTTCCAGATCATCATAGACCACATGGCAGAGGACGAGGAACTAGAAGTTGTGAGGACGACTACCGGCATATCGAAACCGGAGTTCAGTCATACGGTGACTGGTCCTGACCTGACAGCCTTTCAGGATCTCGTAAGGCGGGTTCCCGTCTCTGAATCCGTACTCAGGTATGCTGTGGCATTGACTAGAGCCAGCCGCCCGAGCGCTAACGGAGACTCTCCTGACTTTGTCAACGAATGGATTGCGTACGGCGCATCGGTCCGCGCAGCGCAGTACTTAGTGCTTGGCTCAAAGGCAAGAGCAATCACACAGGGACGCTATCACGTCTCTTTTGAAGACATACGGGCGTTAGCTCACCCGGTGCTACGCCACCGCGTACTGAAGAACTTCCATGCTGAATCAGAGGGGCGGACCTCTGCGGAAATCGTTGACAAGCTATTAGATGCTGTACCCTTGCCGTCTTCGGGGATGTAGCACATGGCAGTTGCGCGCGGATCTCATTCAGGAGCACAGTTTCTTGATCCAGCAGTCTTAGCGAGGATCAGCAACCTAGAACTTCTGGCCAAAACCGTAGTAGATGGATTCTTGACTGGGCTTCATCGCTCACCATATCTGGGCTTCAGCCTCGAATTTGCGGAACATCGCCAGTACATGCCCGGTGACGATATCCGACGTATCGACTGGAAGTTATTCGGCCGATCTGACCGTCACTATATCAAGCTTTTCGAAGCAGATACGAACACCAATTTCAGCGTCCTCCTCGATGTCTCAGCATCGATGAGCTACGGGAGCCATGAAGTCTCGAAGTTGGATTACGCAAGATATTTGGCAGCATGCCTCACGTTTTTCTCCAATAGGCAAAGAGACCGTGTTGGCCTCGTGACCTTCGACCACGACATAGTCGAATACGTGCCCCCGTCGATGAAACACCTGGATACAATCCTGCACTTACTCGACCAAGCAAGTGCAGGCCGAGCCGGAAGCCTCAGGGACCCCCTAGTCAAGATCACTGAATTACTCGGCCGTAAGGGCATCGTCGTTATCATATCCGACCTGTACGAGCGTCCCGAGGAGGTCGTCAACTCTATCAGCCTGCTCCGAGCCCGTGGGCATGACGTGATCGTGTTTCATGTGCTCGACCCTGCTGAATTGAGTTTTCCATTCGAAGACTCATCTAGCTTTGAAGACCTTGAGACGCGCGAACAAATTCCAGTGATACCAAACCGGCTACGAGACGACTATAAACGCCTTGTGACTGAACATGTGGATTCGGTGCAACGCCGGTTAACTGAGAACCGGATCGATTACGTGCTGTTGGATACCTCAAAACCACTCGATCTCGCGCTTTTTCAGTACCTTTTGGCCCGTGAACGCTGGACTCGTAAGCGATGAGCCTGGCATTCCTCGTACCGCTGTTTCTGCTTGGGTTAGCCGGTATCGTAGTACCTATCCTTGTGCACCTGACACGCCGACAACGCCGGAACGTAGTCACGTTTCCCTCACTGATGTTTCTAGAAAAGATTCCCTTTCAGGAACAGCGAAGGCGACGTATTCAACACTGGCTACTCCTCGCTCTCCGCTCAATTGCCCTCGCACTTCTAGCACTAGCATTTGCTCGACCGTTCTTTGATCGAAGTGATTTAAGTCTAGGAGCTGCCTCAGGGCCACGAGAGATCGTTGTTCTGCTCGACCAGTCCTATAGCATGGAAATCGGTGACCAATTCACTCAAGCACTCGAAGAGGCTCGTGAGATCTTCGCTGACCTCGGACCATTGGACCGGGCAAGTCTAGTGGTTTTTGGGCAAGGAGCTCGGGTAGTCACACGCTCAACTGGAGATCGTCTTCGGCTTAATACAGCATTAGACACTCTTAGTATCAGCTCGTCATCAACCAGCTTTGGACCTGCTCTCAAGGTTGCCCAAACAGTGCTGGAAGAATCAGAACTGCCCATGGGTGAAGTTTATCTGCTTTCAGACTTTCAACGCATAGGATGGGCCGGCGACGAAGGCGTGTATTTGCCAGCTGGGACCAAAGTCATCTCAATCAAACTTTCTGAAGATCCTCCGGACAACATCCAAGTGACGGATGTTGACTTGATCCGCCAGGCAGTTTCAGGACGTGAACGGATCACACCCACTGCCCGCATAGCCCGTAATGGAGGAGTAAATGCTCGTGAGGTAGAGGCCAGCCTTGAGTTAGACGGGCAAGAAATTCAGACGCGAGCCGTCACACTCGATGCCAATGGAGCCACGTCGGTGACGTTCGAACCATTTACGGTTTCACAGCCTCACACTCGAGGCTCAATTCGCATTCCCAGTGATGAGCTTACTGCTGATGACGTGAGGCATTTTGTTGTTTCACCTGGGACAGCCCTGTCCTTGCTCGTAATCGATGGAAGTGCTGGAAGTACAGACGCAAGCCTCTACCTACGGCGAGCATTGGAGATCTCAGACGATGGTAGGTTCCGCTTGGCCCATCGAAGAACCAATAATGTCCGAGCAGAAGATTTAGATGGTACGGATGCTGTAATTATCAATGACGCCAGGATCGATGGGGCATCGGCGGAACGCTTAAGGGATTTTGTCCAACAAGGTGGGGGGCTTCTCGTTGTTTTAGGAGAAAGAGCAGGTTGGCCAGCCTCGGCACAGGACCTTCTTCCGGGTGCCGCGGGTGAACCTCAGGATCGCCTCCAGGGACGTGGAGGACGGCTCGGACATCTTGAGTATGGTCATCCAGTTTTTGAGCCGTTTTCAGGCCCTCGGAGTGGTGACTTTACTGGTGCACGTTTTTTCCGCGCTCGTAACTTCGTACTCTCTGACTCAGCCAGCGTCCTTGCTCGATTTGATGACGGTTCTGTGGCCTTTGCTGAACAAGCATACGGACTCGGCACAGTGCTTGTTTGGACATCGACATTGGACTCGTTCTGGAATGATCTGGCTCTCCAACCTGTTTATTTGCCATTCATTCATCGAGTGTCTGAGTACATCGGCGGACGCACTGAGGCACTTCCCTGGTTCACGATTGGACAAGTCCTTGACCTTGCCGATCCCGTAGCACTAGAGAGTGCAGGCCTGGTCTCAGCCGAATCGGCAGAGCTTTCAGACGGCAGAGACCAGGTTGCCCTTACACCTTCCGGGCAATCGATCGATCTCGCCTCCGATGACGGACCTAGATATCTGGCACTAGATGAGAGTGGCTTCTATACCATTCGACCACCAGGCTCGGATCCCGAACGCCCGTTCGTAGTTGCAGTGAATGTTGAATTGGAAGAGTCCAATCTCACTCCTCTGGATCCAGAGGAATTAGTAGCTCAGGTAACATCGTCTATGGCAAACCCTGAGGCTGCACCGGGATTCGTCCAAGCAACTGACCTCCAAATGGAAGATCAGGAACGAAGACAGGCCCTTTGGAGATGGATGCTCATCGCGGCATTCGGCCTATTGGCGGCAGAAACATTCATGTCGAACTGGGTGTCCCGTCAAACTGCAACTGCAACTTAGCCACAGCGGGTATAAGGGCCGAGACGGAATAAAAGGGGCCGGTATCCTGTGGTGGTATAGCTCATCGGCCCCTAGGTTGAGCCAGGACGAGTAAGGAGAGGCGAATGAGGGACTCCGACAGACGGATGGCACAGGGCCGAATCTTGACAGTCGTCAGGAATGTACGCCGGCGCTGGAGAACTCGAATTTTTCTGCGTGGCCTTACTTGGATTGCCGCAATCACCGGAGCGGTACTCTTCGTGTCTGCACTCAGCCTTGAGCAGATGCGGTTTTCGGCCCCCTCTGTAATCTGGCTTCGAATACTCACATGGGGCACACTGGTAGCAACCACTTATTGGTTCATTCTGCGCCATTTATTCCGTCGGCTGAGTCATGAGCAGGTTGGGCTTTACCTGGAAGAACACGAGCCATCACTCGAACACTCAGTCGTGACAGCGCTCGAGGCCCCTAACGAAGCTTTTTCACCAGCGTTGGGAGATCACCTGGTTCAAAACGCGCTCACCAGGGCCCGGAAGATCAAGGGCGGGAGGCGCGTCGAACAGGGTGCCCTTTATAGGCTGACTGGGGTCGTCGCTAGCATAGCACTACTCGGCCTCTCTTTGGTGCTGCTCGGTCCGAGCCACTTGAAGCTTGGGCTGGCTGCTCTGCTTCTCCCGACCAGAGCTGCAGCAGCGGTAAACCCTTATGAAGTCAATATCCAACCTGGGGATACAACCATCGCCCGAGGATCTGACCAGTTGGTGACCGCAAGGCTTGCAGGGTTCGAGTCTAGTGATGTCTCGATCTTCACACGCAAAGAACCAGACCAGACTTTTCAGCGGATCAGCATGCTGTCTACTGAATCGGGAGATTTTGAAGCGCTGTTACTCGGAGTCGACGACCCGACCGAGTACTTTGTTGAGGCAGCAGGAATTCGTTCTGAAACATTCTCAATAGACGTAGCAGACCTTCCGTACGTCGACCAGCTTGATTTGACGTATTACTTCCCCAGGTATACCGGACTCGAACCCCGTACCCGTGAGGATGGCGGAGATATAGCAGCGCTACCGGGGACACTCGTCGAGGTCCGCATCCATCCGACGATGGTCACTTCGGGTGGACAATTCCTCCTAGATGGAGGACCCACTCAGGATCTCAGCTTGGAAGAGGACGGTACCTTCCTCGCACGCCTTACAGTGCGTGAGGAAGGTTTTTACTCGATCCAGCTAGCCCGGGAGAATGGTGATTTAGTTCCAGCTTCCCCTGAATACAGGATTGACCTCCTTACGGATCAAGAACCTTCTGTTCACTTCTCTAAGCCTGGCCGAGACGTCTCGGCTTCACCAATTGAAGAGGTTTACTTGGAAGTAAGTGCAAACGACGATTACGGCATCGGTGACGTACGGATCGTCTATTCTGTAAACGGAGAAAAAGAGGATACAGTCCCGCTCTTTCAGGGATCTGGCGCTCCGCTGCCAGAGGTATCGACTGGCCATACGCTTTTCCTCGAAGAGTGGGAGCTTGAGCCAGGAGATTTGATCGCTTATTACGCTCTGGTGCGTGACAACCGGACTATCTCGGGCACCCGAGCAATAGCTAGTGACATGTTCTTCCTTAACGTACGCCCCCTAGAGCGGGCGTACCGGCAGGGAGAGGAAAGTGGCGGACAGCAACAAGGTGGTGGCGGTGGCCAAACACCCGAAACAGCTCTCTCTGAGCTGCAACGGCAGATCATTTCAGCAACTTTCAATCTTATTCGCCAAAGAGAGAGCTACGACCCAGAAGAATTCAGCGAGAACGTGGTCAGCGTTTCACTCTCACAGGGTCGCCTCAAGGAACAGGTCGGCACCCTGCTGGAGCGAATGCAGAACCGAGGACTGACCAGCACAGATCCAGGATTCCGTGATGTTTCTTCGATCCTGCCAAAAGCAGTTGAAGCAATGACGAATGCGCAGGAGGACCTCGATACGGAACAATTACGTGAAGCAATCCCAGACGAACAGATAGCGCTACGATATGTGCAGCAAGCTGAAGAAACTTACGAGCGCTACGTTACCCAACAGCAGCAGCAACCTGGTGGTGGTGGTGGTAGCCAAGCAGCCGCTGAAGATCTTGCTGACCTATTTGAACTCGAACTTGATAAGCTGAAAAACCAGTATGAGACCGTCCAACGGGGTGCTCAACGACAAGCCGACAATCAGCTTGATGAACTCCTCGAAAAGCTAAAAGAGCTTTCACAGCGGCAAGAACAACAGGCTGAGCGTCAGCGGCGGCGTGCTCAGGCCTCCCCACAGGGAGCATCTTCGGGTGGAGGAGCTGCGCAACGAGAATTAGCTGAGCAAACTGAAGAGGCCGCAAGAGAATTACTCCGGCTTGCAAGAGAAAACAACGACCAGCAGCTTGAAGAAACAGCCCAGCAACTTCAGCAGGCTGCCGAAGCAATGCGCCAGTCAGCCTCTCAGTCTGGTAGCACTTCAACTACTGAAGCACAGACAGCGCTGCGCAGACTAGAGGAGACGCGAAGGCAACTCGAAGAAGCCCGTTCAGACCGTGCTAGGCGTGACGCCCAAACTGCGATTAATCAGGTTGCAGAACTCCAAGAACAGCAACGAGATGTCCAACGGCAGGTCCGGGAACTCCCGACTTCTGGAGCGGAAAGATCGAGAGCGATTGAACAGCTCAGAGAACGTAAAGATCAGATGACAGAGGCCGTTTCAGAGTTGGAACGGGAACTTGATCGTTCAGCGTCAAGCAGCAGTGCCGATAACCCAGAGGCCGCAAGAGCACTGCAAGATGGAGCCAACCATATTCGTGAATCCAAGTTAAAAGAGAAGCTGCAGTACTCTCGAGGAACGATTGAGCAATGGGATCCTCAGTCGGCTGTCACACTTGAACTGACGATTGAAGCCGACCTCCAAGCTCTGCGTGATGAACTTGAGCGAGCAGCAGGTGCGGCTAGTCAAAGAGAGCCCAACCCACTTGAAGAAGCGCTCGAAGAAGCCCGCGATCTAGTCCGTGGTATGGAAGCAATGGAGAGGCGTCTCAATGAGCAGGGTCAACAAGGCCAGCAGGGTCAACAAGGCCAGCAGGGTCAACAAGGCCAGCAGGGTCAACAAGGCCAGCAG
>ENA-UPTF01000096-UPTF01000096.1-marine-metagenome-genome-assembly--contig:-NODE-96-length-59384-cov-6.198122_pt1 | contig 59384 bp, 40 predicted proteins | sample MGYA00238166_ERZ767019 | MGnify/ENA primary metagenome ERZ767019 (study PRJEB28930, sample SAMN06266391) | marine metagenome | isolation source: Sea water from 250 m depth | place: Atlantic Ocean | study... | reverse complement strand
AATCTTGAGTTTGTTGAAGGCGGTACTGAAGCACACAGTTCAGGCGTAGGTGGTTACGATATTGAAATCAATAATGCTGCAACCCGTGCCACACATAGCGGAACAGTAGGTTTGACTAAAGGTCTCATAGATGCCGGTGAGCAGATCACTGTTTCAGAAGGTGGCAGGGTTGTTAACTTTAAAACAGAAAAAGGTAAAACGGTTGAACAGACCTTAAATGATCTGGAAACTGCAATCAATGATGCCGGTTTAAAAATTGATTTGATGCGGGAGTTTCCGCCTGCGACTAGCAGTGGAGCTCCACAGCCCATTACATTAAGACACAAGGAGTTCGGAAGCGAACATACCTTTCAAGCTGCAAGCAATACAGCCGGTCTTGTTTCAAGTGTATCAAATATACCTGAAACTATTGCAAATGGTACAGATGTATCTGGAGAAATCAATGGTGAGGAAGCATCCGGAAGAGGTCAGATTTTAACCGGTGATATTGGAGCTGATACAGTTGAGGGAATTAAGATCCGCTATACAGGTGAAACTGCACCTTTAGGAGGAAACGCTGGAACTGTCACTTTTTCGCAAAACTCATTGACCTTTCAGGTTGGTGGGGAAGCTAACCAGTTTTCAGAATTCTCTTTGTCGAGCCTTAAAGTTAATGATTTGGGCAGAGGACAAGCAAATGCTTCAGGTTTTGATTCTTTGGCTCAAGTCAAGGTGATGAATTCTGAACAAGCTCAAGATGCTATTCGAGTTATTGATAAGGCTATTGGGGAAGTTAATAGCAAACGAGGTGAGATGGGAGCATTCCAGAAGAACAACCTGGAAAGCAACCTGAACTACCTCCGTATTGCACATGAAAATTCCGTGAGTTCGGAATCAGTAATCCGTGATGCGGACATGGCCGAAGAAATGGCAACGTTCACACGTAATCAGATCATGATGGAAGCAAGTACTTCCATGCTGGCACAGGCGAATCAGAATTCTATGACTGTGCTGAAGTTGATTGGATAGACTATTATTCCAGTGGGCATCAAGTACTCATTTGTGTTTGTGCTCACTGTACTCCAGTTGAAATGATCAGCGCCCTGTGTTACGGAAGTAATACAGGGTTCCTTCCTCACTGCCTACTATCAAATCCAAGTCACCATCTGTATCCAAATCAACAAATTCAGGGTTTCCACCAATTGGGAAATTCAGTTGTTTAAAATATTCCGGAGAAGGTTTCCAGGACAGAATACCTGGTTTTTCCGGATCAGGCTGAAAGCTGATGATATTTCCTGAGTCAGAACCAATAATCAGGTCTGGCTGCTGATCATTATTGAGGTCAGCAATTTTAGGTACAGAACCAATACCAATATCTAAATTTAAGTATTTGCGTCTTTCAAGTCGAAAATAAAAACCGTTACCCTTTTCTATACGATCAAATTTGCGCAGTTGACCCATGAAGTTTCCCGTCATCAAATCATTACGGCCGTCACCATTCAGGTCTAGAACAACTGGGACTGAGTTTCTTCCTCCAGTCACACCAATAAACTGAGTAGGATTGTAGACGAAGTCAGCTATCTCAGAATTGCCTTTATTCTCCCAGTAGTCAATACTTCCTTCTTGATTGCCAACCAGCAGATCAAAATCTCCATCACCATCCAAATCCGCAAAAACCGGAGCGGAATTTTTTCTGCCCTGATAGCCTAGAAAGTGCTTGCTTTCAAGAGTCCACAGCGCATCGCCTGATTCATATTCACGTCGGTAGTATCTCAACTCACCGGCACTGTTTCCAACAATTAAATCAAGATTGTTATCGCCGTCCACATCCATAAATGCAGGAAAAGCACGACGCCCAAGTTCCAGGTTCCCATACCTGGAACTTACAAACTCAAAAGATGGTTCAATAGGTCCGATTGCTTTAGAATCTTGTTCAGTTTCAGTATTCTCAACTGGAATAATCGTGCTGTCTGCTTGTTCATTTTCTTCCTCCTGCTCTTCATCCTCCAAAGTGTTTTCTGTAAGAACAAGCGTACTCTCCTGTTTAGACTCTATTGTCTTTTTCAGGCCGCCATTTTTCCAATAAAGCAAATTACCTTGTACATCACCAATCAGCAAATCTGTTTTGTTGTCACCTTCAAAATCCACAAAATGCGGTGTGCTGTACCCGATGGCCTTGATATTTTGCCATTGTTCGGACTCCAGGGTCCATCCACCCAGTGCAGGGGAACTTTCAGGAGGAAGATGACTGATTAGACTTAAAAATCCCTCTTGCCCGCCAACAACAAGGTCAGGGTGCTTGTCTTCGTTCCAATTCCAAAAAGTTGGTGCAGAACTGGATTTCATTTTAAATCCTGCAATGCGTGTGTTGCGCAGCACAAAATGCGGTGTGTTTTTGTTACCTTGATTTTCATAATAAATAATCAAGCCCTTACTGTTTCCTACCAGGAGATCCAGGTCGTCATCTCCATCCATATCATTTAACAATGGTGTACTGAAACTTCCTACATCAATTTGTGATAAATTTACGTCATGTACCACCCATTCCGGTCTTTTTTCTGAACCGCGGTTTAGTATCCATTCCAATTTTCCGTTTCTATTTCCGCTGATAATATCTAAATCTCCATCTGCGTCAATATCTGATAAAACAGGAGAACTGTACTGTCTCTTATTATTTTCAAGTACAGGGAATTTAAGTTCATACCAGTCTGTGCCTTTATCAGCACGGTTTTCAAAAGCAAATATTTTCCCTGAACGACTGCCGAGGAGGATATCTATCCGGCCATCCTGGTTCCAGTCGCCGCTCGTAAGGAAGGAGTGGCGGTCACTGCCAATTAGATTCTCTATCTTCAAAAAGTTTCTGCTGGATAACCAGAGTTGATTTCGTGTAATAATTCCCTGAGAAGTTAATTTTTCAATTTTTTCTTTTATCACATCTTTTTCAGTTTCTGATTCTCCAGCTGCAGTTGCTTGCTCTGCCTGCGTTATTGCATTTACCGGATTTTCTTTGTTGTCATCCTTAATGTTTGCATTTACAACTGAGTTTTGTTGCTTAGAAGTGTTTGCTTCACTTTTAATTGAATTATTGGAAACCTCAGCAAAATCGGCGGTATTATCGGAATTAGATTTTATACTTAAATCCGGACGCAAAATAAAGGGGTACAACTCCACCATTCTGTCAATCTTTGTTTCTTCAGGTACACCAAAAGCAACTGCAAGTGGTACAAGGCATTCCGGAAGTCCTCTTAATTGAGAACATGCTTGAGAGAGGACTTTTTCAAATGAGGCAGACATATCAATCTTTTCCAGCTGAATAGCAGATATTTTTCGAAGCAAATCCAGCAGGATTTCATGATTTTCATAATAGATAATCTTTGAGGAAGACGTACCTAAAAATAGTTCTGAAAAACCGTCCTGGTTCAAATCATGAAATGTAGGTGCAGTACTGCCGCCGCCGTCAATAAACTGGAAATGTCTGGATTTTAGGCTCCATAATGGAGCAAAGTTATTTCCGGTATTGAGATAATAATTGATTTTTCCGTTTGATTTTCCAACAACCAGATCCAAATCATTATCTTGATCCCAATCCACCAATTCAGGAACGGCATCGGCTTGAGGGGCAATGTCTGCAACTAGTTCAGGTTGAAATTTGCAACGTTTATCTGGTGGATCTGAGACCTTAAACGCTTGACAAAAAACAGCCTCCTGGGTCATTCCGGAATTAAAAAATATGTGAATTTTACCTGAACCTGTGCCTACCAGTAAATCATAAGTTCTGTCACCGTTAACATCAGCTAAACGCGGCACACTGTTCCCTCCAAATTTCAGACCCATGTAAATAGGAGTTTTACGGAAAAATCGGGGGCTGAGTTTGTTCCCCCGGTTTTCGTAGTGGAAAATATGGCCATCTTTGGAACCAATCAAAAGATCAAAGTCTCCGTCATTGTCGATGTCAACAAACTCTGGAGCAGCATTGTTTCCAACATCAAGAATGGTTTGTATTAGTATGGCATTGCTTTGTTTGTCTACACCTTCATGAATTACTACTAAATCTTCTGTTATCAATTTGAAGAACGGAGTTGCAGTGCTGCCTTGATTTTGAAAAAAAGCAATGCGCCCATCCGCTTTTCCAACAAACAGGTCATCATCTCCATCATCGTCAATATCTACAAAACGTAACATACTCCGTGCAAAGCTGCGTGTGTAAAGTAACTTTGTTTCACCTTTCAGCTTTCCATAAAACTGTGGAATCCAGTTGTATGTCAGAACAGGTTGTTCTTCTCCGGCTGTGGAATAATTTGGTGTTCCCAAAGAAAATCCCAGTATCAGGAAAAGGAAAAAAGTAAACTGAATGTTAAAAATTATTTTGGCCTTGAACATGAATCACAAGGATTTGGGAAAAAATGGTGGGAAGTGAGAATAATAGGAATTATCTGTTTATGTTTTTTGACTTTTCTAACAAAGGACTATGAAGCTTTTTGAAAATTGCAAAGTTGATTTTGGAAGATGAATCAAGTATAAGTAAAAAGTAAAATTCATCGACGAAATCTATAGTCTCTTACTGACTATGTCAACTTTTATATTAACTAAAGCTGCTTGATGAAAATTGTTTGCCAACTTTTTAATAGTTTATGTTTATGACAGTTTTTTTACTGACTCTTTGTTTTGCTGTTGTCATCTGGTCTGCCTTTAATCATTTAAGATATCTTGGAATTGATGCAGATTATCTTATAAGTGGCGGACGCAGACTGCAATCTCTCTGGTAATGAATTAATGTCTTTTACACTAAAGTCTTGTCTGTTTCTCTGCAGGCTGGGTATGGTGATTACTGAAAAAATTAACCCGACACTTAAATACCGTGTTTTAGTAGTTGGGTGCTGAATTATCATCTTTTTATAAAAAGTTTTAACAATGGAACTAAAAATTGAATACAGTAATGATTCTCTCACAAGTGAAAAACTGGAAGCTCTGGTCGTATTTGTCGTTGAAGACTCAGACCTTTCTGGAAGTGGACTAAGGTCCCTTCCTGGAGATCTCAAAAAAAACCTGAACGCCTCAATTAAATTGAAAGTTTTTACCGGTAAGAAAGACAAAAGTCAGCATTTGTTTTCTGGTTATGCAAAAATCCCGCAAATTTTAGCAGTTGGTCTGGGTAAAAAAGATGAATTAGATGCAGAGACGTTGAGACGTGCTGCAGGAAAAGCGGGAAAAATGCTGACTTTACTGAAAGCAAATAAGGTGGGATTTGTTGTGACCTCACTTATTCAAAATGCGGTTGAAGTAGATGCAGGACAGGTCCTGGTAGAAGGTTTAACTTTAGGTGCCTATGAGTTTAACACTTACAAAAAATCACAAAATGAAAAACAAAACTCCAGATCAATTACGATTAAATGTTGTGACCCGGAAAAACTTACTTCATTGAAAGTATTAAAAAAGGGGAAAATACGTGCTGACGGGACAAATCTGGCCCGCACATTAGGTAATACGCCCGCAAATGATTTGAAACCAAAAGATCTGGCGGCTGAGGCAAAAAGGATTGCTGTAAAATACAAAATGGAATACACGGTTTTGGAAGAAAAAGACATGAAAAAACTTGGTATGGAGATGCTGCTTGGTGTGTCAAGAGGTTCCCGGGAACCGGCTAAATTAATTATTTTGGAGTATGCTCATCAGCAGGCTAAACAAACAGTAGCAATTGTTGGAAAAGGCGTAACATTTGATTCAGGTGGAATTTCACTCAAGCCTGGGAAAAATATGGACGAAATGAAATTCGATATGTGCGGTGCTGCAGCCGTTTTGGGTGCAATGAAAGTCATAGGACAGGTTAACCCAAAACTAAATATTATTGCTGTTATTCCAACAACGGAAAATATGCCTGGCGGCGATGCCCAACGTCCGGGAGACATAGTTACAGCACACAACGGCAAACGGGTTGAAATCCTCAACACAGATGCAGAAGGCCGACTGATTCTTGGTGATGCACTTAGTTATGTTGTTAAGGAGTACAAGCCTGATGCGGTTATCGACCTGGCAACTCTCACAGGGGCATGTGTTGCTGCACTAGGACACCTCACTACTGGAGCAGTCTCGAACAATGATGCCTTGATGGAACAAGTACGTAGAGCAGGAGATATTAGTGGTGACCGGGTCTGGCAGTTTCCAAGCTTCCCCGAATACGGCGAATCCATCAAGGGAAAATATGCAGACCTGCAAAATATTGGCGGAGGTGATTCCGGAGTCATAGTAGGAGGTCTGTTTTTAGAACATTTTGTAGATAAAACACCTTGGGCCCATCTTGATATAGCAGGAACATCCTGGAATGTAAAACATCTCGGTTACCAGCCCAACAGTGGGGCTACCGGTGTCGGGGTGAGACTGCTTGTAGATTTTGTGCAGGAATGGCAACCGCTTAAATAAGTGCAGATATAATTGAATTTTATGCAGATAGAATCATGACTAAAAGTCGCGACACACAAATCCATAAGCTGGTCAATAAACTGATCAACACGGAACGGACACAGTTGCTGAAAAGCATACTTGAACCGCTTAAACCTGTGGAAATTGCCAACATTCTGCTGCAGTTAAAATTGAAGCAACAGTTGGTATTACTGGAAAATCTGGATCGGGAAACGTCTTCAGAGGTGCTAAACAATCTGCAGGATTCACCTTCCATTCTTGGCGACATTGTAGAACAAATTCCTACTGATCGATTGAGTAATGCAATCGAGGATATGCCACAGGACGATGCGGCTGACTTTGTCGGTCTGTTGGATGATGAAAAAGCAGAAGCGTTGCTTGAGGAATTGCCGGAAAAAGATCGTGAAGAACTGACCAATCTTCTTCAATATGATGAAGAAAGTGCAGGCGGACTCATGACGCCCTATGTTGTGGCGATCCGTAGAGACCAAACGGTTGCAGCAGCAATCAAAGAAATACAAAAATTTGTTAAAAAGGAGGGTTTCGAATTATTTTATACAGCTTACGTTGTCGATGATCATGATCACCTGATTGGTACAATTGGTACGACTGAACTTTTGTTGGCGGAGCGCCATAAATTAATTGAAAATTTGATGAATCCTGAAGTGGTTGCTGTTGATCAGGATTTGGATCAGGAGGAAGTTGCACGAATTGCGCAGGAATATGATTTGGTAGTGGTTCCGGTAATAGATAAGCATTTGCGTCTAATCGGCCGTATTACTCTGGATGATTTGGTGGATGTGATTGTTGATGAATATAATGAAGATATGGGTCATATTGCCGGTACAGGGGACGAAGAGGTTAGTGAGACATCGGTTATACGAGCTTCAGGTGATAGGTTGCCCTGGCTGCTGGTTGGTTTGTTTGGAGGTTTTTTAACTGCTATAGTGATGAGTTTGTATGAAAATGCTCTTATTTCGCTACCGGATGTAACTTATTTTATTCCTCTTGTAGCAGCACTTGGAGGAAGTATCGGCATACAGTCTTCTTCAATTGTTGTGCGTGGACTTGCCACAGGAGCAATACAAACTACTGATATTCTTGTTCGGCTCTGGAAAGAGTTAAGGGTCGCATTTTTGAATGGGATTATTTGTTCTTTCATACTGGCAGGCATGTCATGGTACCTGACTGATGATGTTGGGAGGGCCTTTACATCCGGATTTTCATTATTGATCGTTGTTTGTTTTGCAGCAGCAGTTGGTTCAACAATTCCAATTATACTCAAACGAATGAATATCGACCCTGCAATAGCAACAGGGCCTTTTATTACTACAACCAGCGACATCATTGGAATCGCCATTTATCTCGGTTTTGCTTTTAATGTCAGCTTTTCTCCACTTTTCAGTTCCTGATAGCACAATGCCGTTTAGAGAAATTTACGGACAAGAGCACGCAATTGACCTGCTGAATCAAGCCGTTCAGAGGGACAGGATGCCTCATGCATGGTTGTTCACAGGCCAGGCAAATATCGGTAAATACAAAACAGCTGTTGCTCTTGCACAAAAACTTAATTGCAGAAAATGTGGAGAAGACGCTTGTGGAGAATGTGATATTTGTTTTCAAATTGCAGAACAGAATTTTCTGGATTTCCAGGTTCTGATTCCTGACGGCAAGTTTATTAAGATCGATCAAATCCGTAAATCATTGAACTGGCTTCACCTTCATCCGGATCAGGCAAAAAAACGCGTATTGATTCTTGATGGAGCACAGCATTTGGGCCGGGAAGCAGCTAATGCTTTTTTAAAAACGTTGGAGGAACCGGCACCGAAAACTTTGCTGATTTTGATTGCTGATTCATCACAACAGCTGCTGGAAACAATTGTTTCGCGCTGCCAACAAATACGATTTCGTCCATTGTCTGAGGAAATTTCGGAACGCATATTGCGGGAAACAACGAACCTGTCAACAGCCCGGATTCAGTTGCTCAGTGCCTTCAGTATGGGAAGCGTAAATGGAAATCTTGCTGAACGTCTTGAACTTATGGAAACTGTCCAGCAAACGGCCATCCGCTGGCTGACCACTTTTTCTGCAGCAACACTGGAAGAGATGCTACGGACCTGTGAAACCTGGGCTAAATCCAAAAATGAGGAATGGCGTTTGCTGCTTGATTTTCTGGAAACTTGGTTTCGTGATTTAACATGGCTGTTTCGTGGTCTTCCGGAAGAAAAACTGATAAACCGGACAGTTGGTTCTGATGAAAACCGCATTTCTGCATTGAGAAAAAGTGGAGAGCATTTTACTCTGCAGCAAATTTTCGAAATTTTTGGCTGGATAGCAGAATCAAGAAGAACCATTGAACTTAACGCAAATAAGTCACTTGCAGTTGAATCTCTATGTTTGCACATGTACCGTAGAGCTGTATGAATTATGAATCGGTAAATTTGAATAAGCTGATATTTTCGAAAAATAAATTATTCAGACGACTATTTTTGTTCTGCGTACTCAGTTTTTTTATAGCTGTTCCTGGGGCAATTGCCCGTCAACCTACACCTTTTGAATTGGAGGCAATCCGTAAAGAAACCAGGGTTGTGTTTCTGAAATATCTGCAACTCTGGCAGGAGGAACGCTATTTTGAATTATACAAATACGGCAAAAAACACTCCACAGATCAAATTAGCATTGAAGAATTTGCAACGCGAATGGTTGAACTGGACTGGGTTCCGGTTGGTTTGAAAACTGGAAAAGAACCTGAAATATCATATCGATACCTGACATTGCTTTATGTTAATGCTGCAATTGTTTTTCGACACAAAAGCATTTTTGATTTACAATTTACAAAGCAGCAATCATTTTTGCTGCTGAAGGAAAGTGGAAAGTGGCGCTTCGATTTACTACAGATGATCCGGTCTCCTTTTTATATTCCACCAAATTAGTACTTGCTGGAATATAATATTATTCAATAAAACCAAAAAGTAATTGTTCGATTGCTGATGACTACTGCAAGGTTTATCCTGTAAAAGCCCGAAAGCCATGCACTTCTGTTTTTTGAGTCCCTTTTTCAACAAAATGATCTCATGGAAAAAACTGGCTGGTTTGATTCCTATTCTGATACTAATTTGACATAAAATTAATTATTACACTTCCTGAAAAACCAATGGCCGAAGACTTTGTTAGCTTAGTCGGTACTCTGGAAAAAATTTTGTACACAAATCCGGAAAACGGATTTTTGATTGGTACATTTCTAACAGAAAATTCCATCAGGCCGATCACTGTAAAAGGCATTGTTTTCAACACCCATGAGCATGAAACATTACGTTTAAAAGGCAGCTGGGAGAATCACAAAATTTATGGACGTCAATTTTCGATTCGTGAATTCATGCCTGTTGAACCAACCTCTGAAGAAGGGATGGTACGCTACCTTTCTTCTGAAGTATTTAAGGGAATTGGTAAAAAAACGGCAGAGCGAATTGTCAAAAAGTTCGGAAAAGATACTTTTAAAATTATAGACAGTTCTCCAAAATTATTATCGAAAGTTAAAGGCGTCGGCAAAAAACAACAAAAATCTCTGCTTGAGGCGTGGGATGACCAAAGAGGTCTCCGGGATGTAATGACTTTTTTGCGTGGAGTAGGAATATCACACGCTTATGCACAACGTATTTTTGCGAAGAATGGCTTGAACTGTATTCCGTTGATCAAAGCCAATCCTTATCAGTTAACTGATATTCCGGGAATAGGTTTTCTTACTGCAGATGGTATTGCACGCAATCTGGGATTCGATAATAACTCTCCGCATCGTGCTGACGCAGGCTTACTCTATATGCTGGAACAACAGGCACTCAATGGTCACACCTGTTTCCCTCGTCGGGATTTGCTCGAAAAAACCGTGCAAGAGCTTAATATTGACTCATCAATGCTGGAGTCATCAATTCAGCAATTGCTGGAAGATCGTTTGTTGAATAGTGAGAAAATTGAAGATGCTTCCGGTATTGAGCAGGAATTGGTTTCCCGTCCGAGATTTTACAAAGCAGAACGGCGTGTTGCGGAGAATATTTTTCGAATCCGTAACAGTGAAGCCTATACGGTTTTTGAGGGTGAATCTTATCTGATAGAAGAGCAGGAACGAAAAGTTGGCCTGAAGCTTGATCCTGCCCAGAGAGAGGCAGTTGAAGCGGCTCTTCAGCATAAAGTGCTGATTATAACCGGTGGCCCCGGCACAGGTAAAACAACCATTGTGCGCTTTATACTTGGACTGATGCGTACCAGAATCCCTGCACTTGCACTTGCTGCACCTACTGGACGTGCTGCAAAACGAATCACTGAAACTACCGGCGCTGCAGCTTCCACAATTCACCGTCTTCTTGAGGCAAGCAACATAGGTTTTCAGCGTGACCGGGAAAATCCTCTGGAGCAGGAATTACTGATCCTTGATGAAACTTCAATGATCGACACGCTGCTGATGGATAGTTTACTGGAAGCCGTTCCATCTGCGTCACGTTTGATTCTAGTCGGCGATGTAGACCAGTTGCCGTCAGTGGGTGCAGGAGCAGTGTTGTCTGATTTGATTGAATCCAGATCAATTCCAGTTGTGCGCCTCGATCATATTTTTCGGCAGGCAGCTGATAGTTTTATTACAGTCAATGCTCACAAAGTTCGTCGGGGAGAAATGCCGGACTTCAATAGCTCAAATCGGCAAACCGAAGATGATAATCAGCTGCTGGATTTTTATTTTATTAAAGAGTCGAATCCGGAAAAAATTGTTGAAAAAATAATGCTGATGAGTACCGAAAGGATTCCCCAGCGTTTCGAGCTTGATCCGATGATGGATATTCAGGTGCTGACGCCGATGCACCGTGGAGTCACAGGTGCAATGCATCTAAACCGGAAACTGCAGGATGTAATAAATCCAGATGCAAAAGGTCTGGAATATCGTGAACAGTGGTTCCGGATTGGAGACAAAGTGATGCAGCAGCAAAATGACTATGAGAAACTGGTTTTCAACGGCGATCTTGGAAGAATTGTTAATTGCGATCCAAAAACCAAAGAACTGCATGTTCAATTTGATCAGCAAATTGTTCATTACCAGGGGAAAGAGATAGACCAACTATCTCTGGCCTACGCAATCACGGTTCACAAATCCCAGGGAAGCGAATATTCAGCAGTGATTGTTCCTCTCACTACACACCATTATATGATGCTTCAGCGGAATTTACTCTACACTGCAATCACCCGCGGGAAACAGTTAGTTGTTTTGATTGGAACAGATGCAGCTATTAAGAAGGCCGTTGAAAATGAAGGTTCAACACGCCGTTTTACCGGTTTACTGCATCAACTGTCAGAATTGGGTGCAGCTCCTTTGTTTTGAGCTAAAATAATAAGCTGTTATTGATGCTTTAGTAACAGGTTGTAACCACGACAACACTAGTTATCGAATTGATTGTGGAATGAAAATTACTGAACATGTAAGTTTATGATATAATAGCTTATTGGCTGTTAATGAATGTCAAACATGTGTTGCTTATTTTTTTGAGTTTATCACAATTAATTAAGGCGTGAGCCATTAAATTTCATAAGACACTCATATTATTGACTGCTGAATGACATCTCGACCGAAAGGAAAGATCTGATAAAGTGCTGTAACCTTATAAGATCCTTCACATCCGTTTGGGTTGACATGAAAAAACTCGTGGCTGTCGAGTTAATTTAATATACACGAAAAATATGAAACTGTTTCGACTGACCGTCATACTTGTGTTTTTGTTTTCAATTGCTCATTTCTGTTTTGCCGAAACCGGAGTATTTCCAAAAAACATTGTTTTTGTAACTCATCAGCCATTGAGCGGACCTGCAAAGGAATATTCTGATATTGGAAAAAGCGCGCAGGCCTATTTTAAATATGTCAATGATCAAGGCGGAGTACACGGTCGTTCAATTGAGTTGAAAATAATTGATGATCAGTTGAAACCATACAAAGCAAAAAAGGAACTGGAGGAACTCACTTTAAAAAATGACATATTTGCTGTTTTCAGCGGTATTGGCAGTAAAACTCATCAAGCAGTTTATCCCTTGTTAAAACAGCAAAGACTGCCAAGTTTTTTTGTCGGCTCAGATTTGCCTGAATGGACACAACCCCTTCGTGCAAATGTCTTTGGTTTTATGCCTACTGCTGAAACCGAAGCGCGTGTTATTGGAAAATATATTACAGAAAAGCACACTGGAAAAGAGTTTATCATCTGGTATGCGGAAAAGCCTGTATATCAGAGGGCAGTAAAAGCCTTGACCAAAGAATTGTATAGCGTTTCTGCCAAACTGCTACCGGGAAAAGCAGGACGACTTAGCGCAGAATGGCAGCTGATTCGTAGGAAGAATCCAGATTTTTTGGTTGTATTGGGAAATTATACTGATGTTATGAACTTCTTGAAGTTTTCTCCACAGATAAATATTCCCATGTTAACAGGACACGCGCTTGCGGATAGTCGACTCCCTGAGTGGCTGGGCCAAAAAGTTTCTGAACGAGTACGTGTTTTGACAGCATATCCCCTTAAAATAGAAACAGAACATCCTGGTCAAATATTACATAAGCAAGTACTCAGTGAATATGCGCCAAACCTGGCTCTCAACCGCTGGACTCTTTATGGCCATGCAGCAGCAGAATTAATGGTTGAAGTCTTAAATCGAACGGGACGTTCTTTGAGTAGACAAAAAGCAGTTTCTGCTGCTGAAAGTATAACAAAATGGCAGGGAAAGTTGTTACCTCCGGTATACCTCGATTCACGTAACCACCTGGCTCTGACCACATTTCGTGTTTCACGAATTACATACGGAAGGGTAAGCCACTTGTCCGGGTGGATTGATGGTAAATAAAACAAATGACAAGGATCACAGTCATGGTTGGGATTAAATGCTGGACAAGCTCTCAGACTTAACAGGGCGGGATTAAAGCCTGATAAGACGTCATAAAAATCATAGGACGGTATTACAGGCCCTTCTAGAGCTTGATTACAATACTGCTAATCAAGGGCAAGGATGGAAAATATAGCACGATTAGTCAATTTCCCTTTTTCAAAAACAGAAGAAATATTGGTTAAAACAGCACTTTTGCATAATAAGGTTCTGGCTTTTCCTACTGAAACCTTTTATGGTTTGGGTGGAAATGCATTTTTTAAAGAAGTTGCAGATCGTGTTTATAACATTAAGGAAAGACCCAGAAATAAACCGTTGCTTGTTCTGACTACACCGGAATGGCTACCAGGTCTTTGTCTGTGGAACGACTCTCGGATTGATGATTTAATGAATGCGTTTTGGCCGGGCCCACTGACCTTGATTTTAGTCGCGAATCCGGAACTTCCGCAACACCTTCAAAACAGTGACGGAACTTTAGCCGTACGTTACACGAGTGCTCCAGCTGCGCAGTGCCTGATAGAATTGGGAAGTTGTCCAATAATTGGTACAAGCGCCAATCTCACAGGCATGCCGGAATGCTCTTCTGCAACAGAAGTCCATAATCAGTTGAACAACAAGGTTGATGTGATTATTGATGGAGGAGAACTGGAAGAAAATCGGGCCTCGACTATCTTAAATTGCCAAAACAAAAATTTTGAAGTTTTGCGTCATGGAGTAATTACATCGGCTGAGATAAATCGAATCTGCGAGGTGTCGTGAAACTTCAATTTGATTTTTCTGTGCTGTTTCAGGAATAAGATTTTGTAGTTGATTTTTGAGAAATACTGGACAAAACCCCGAGTAATAAATTTTAAGCCGGCTATAAAAATAAGTCTGAATCAAATGGTCTTGCTCCTAGAAAAATTACAAATAAATCCCCCACTGAATTCAGATTTGAAAAATTGTTTGTTTTTTCTGCAGGTGTAAAAACTTTTACGCTGGAACAAAACATGGTCTTAATTTGAGGGCTGACAGCATTATTTCATCTGTCACTAAACCAGAATGAATCGTTTTAGTGTCAATTCAGGCCTTACATATTCCTACGGTACTGTCCGCCGATTTGGTAAAGCTGTTGAGTGATTTGTCCCAATGAACAAACTTGCACAGACTCCATCAGGACCTCAAAAATATTGCCATTTTTTAGTGCTGCCTCTCTGAGACGTTCCATCATTGAGTCTCGTTCTTTGGAGTGGAACTTGTGAAAATTCTCCAGATCATGGATTTGCATGGTCTTTTCTTCTTCCGTTGAACGCGCCAGTTCAATTTCTGCATCAGTTTCAACAGGATTTGGGTTAAGAAAAGTGTTCACGCCCATTATAGGCAGTTCTCCGGAATGTTTAAGAGTTTCGTAATAAAGTGATTCCTCCTGAATTTTGTTACGCTGGTACATCGTTTCCATTGCACCCAAAACTCCTCCTCGTTCGGAAAGTCTGACAAATTCCGACAAAATTGCTTCTTCAACTAATTCAGTCAATTCCTCAATCAGAAAACTACCCTGCATTGGATTTTGGTTGAATGCCTGTCCTAATTCACGATTGATAATGAGCTGAATAGCGAGTGCACGACGAACTGACTCACCCGTTGGAGTTGTAACCGCTTCGTCGTAAGCGTTGGTGTGAAGTGAATTACAGTTATCGTAAACGGCATAAAGTGCCTGAAGTGTTGTCCGGATGTCATTGAAATCCATCTCCATTGCATGCAGGGAACGTCCGGAAGTTTGAATGTGATATTTTAATTTTTGTGAGCGTTCATTTGCTCCATACAAATTACGGAGTGTGACAGCAAAAATTCTGCGTGCTACCCTTCCAATTACAGCATATTCCGGATCCATTCCGTTACTGAAAAAGAAGCTCAGGTTACGCGCAAAATCGTCAATCGCTAAGCCGCGTGCCAGATAATACTCAATCAGAGTAAATCCATTAGCAAGTGTGAAGGCAACCTGGCTGATCGGATTTGCTCCGGCTTCAGCAATATGATATCCGGAAATGCTTACCGAATAAAAGTTACGGACATCGTTTGCGGTAAAATATTCCTGAATGTCACCCATCATCTGCAAAGCAAAATTTGTGCTGAAAATACAAGTGTTTTGCGCCTGGTCTTCCTTCAAAATATCTGCCTGAACCGTTCCGCGGACGTTGTTTAACACATCAGCCTTTATAGCACCGTAAGTTTCATTATCTACAAAATGTTTACCGGACAATCCCAACAATTCCAAACCCAGTCCATCGTGATTTTCCGGACGTTCCATACGATACTCCGGAGGCTCCACACCCTGTTTTTTGTAGCGTTCTTGTAGCGTTTTTTGCGCTTTTTCTAAATGCCCGTTTTCACGTAAATGTTTTTCTATTTGCTGATCAATGGCTGCATTCATGAAAAAAGCGAGAACCACTGGAGCAGGTCCATTGATTGTCATGGAAACGGAAGTCTTCGATAAAAGCAGATCAAAACCAGAATATAGTCGTTTCGCGTCATCAACTGTGCAAATTGAAACTCCGGCATTTCCGATTTTTCCAAAAATATCGGGTCGCAAATGCGGATTTGAACCATAAAGCGTCACCGAGTCAAACGCTGTACTCAAGCGTGTTGCAGGCTGATCGCAGGCCAGCAAATGAAAACGCCGGTTTGTACGCTCCGCAATTCCTTCACCGGCAAACATGCGGGTCGGGTCTTCGCCTTCACGTTTGAAAGGAAAAACACCACCGGTAAACGGAAAACTTCCGGGAAAATTTTCCAATCCCAACCAGCTTGTAATTTCGCCCCAGTCGTTAAATTTGGGTATGGCGATTTTAGGGATTTTGAGTCCGGAAAGACTGATGTTGTGATTCGAAATTTTCAGTTCTTTGTTGCGAATATCAAAGCTGAAATTTTCGCCCAGATACGCCTGGTTCTTTTCATGAAATTCACTCAGTTGCAGCCGCAGTGATTCCGGAAGTTTTGAGGTTTTTTCATTGTACAGTTCGGCCACTGTATGAGCAGTTTCCGGAATATTTTCAATCGGGCAGGGCTGGAGTATGTTCCAGCTATTTTTATTTTCGGTTTCCTCCAGCATTTGTTTAAGCGTTCCATACAATTGTCCGCATTCCGCTGCAGTCTGTGCGTTTTTCCGGACTTCTTTTTTGTAGCTACGTACGCAGCCGGCGATTTGCCGTAAATATTCTTTACGGTCCGACGGTATCAACTCTGTAATTTCGGAAACAGCAAATTCAGCTTCATGACTGCGTTTCCAGTTAAGTGAATTTTTCTTGATCAGGATTTCGATCAACTTGTGATAAAACCAGTTTGTGCCGCTGTCGTTGAAACGATTGGCAACCACACCAAAAACCGGCATTGTTTCAGTAGTTGCATCAAAGTCATTTCGACTGCGTTTATACTGTTTGCCCACGGCCAGCAAAGCATCCTGTGCTCCGGGTTTGTCAAATTTGTTGATTACAATACAATCGGCAAAGTCAATCATATCAATCTTTTCCAGTTGAGTAGCCGCACCAAATTCCGGTGTCATCACATAAACACTCAAATCAACAAAATCCGAAATTTCGGAGTCGCTCTGACCGATGCCGGCAGTTTCCACCAAAATCAAATCAAATCCTCCGCCTCCGGATTTTCCGGTAGCCTGCAGTAAGCTAACAGCACCTTCCAGTGCAGAAGAAGTGGCCAGGTGGGAACGGCGTGTGGCCAGTGAGCGCATGTAAACACGGGGATCGTTGATGGCATTCATACGCATCCGGTCACCAAGCAGTGCTCCACCGGTTTTGCGTTTGGATGGATCGACTGACAAAATCGCTATGCGCTTTTCAGGAAATTCTTCAAGAAAACTTCGCACCAATTCATCTGCCAGACACGACTTTCCTGCACCTCCTGTTCCTGTCAAACCAATCACCGGAGCAAGTGAATTCTCCACCGGAGAGTCTTGTGAGTGGAGTTTATTCAAAACTTTTTGTATTGCTTCCTGAGGTTCCACTACTTTATTTTCAGGTGCCAGCTGTGAACCTTTCACGTTTTGTTCGATCCAAGTCAGACTACGAGCAATATGCTGAACGTTTTCCGTAACCAGTTTGTCTGCATGAGGTTCAAATTTATCCGGCAAAACCTGAAAATCAGAACGTTTTAGCATATCAGCAATCATGCCCGTTAGGCCGAGTTCACGGCCGTCTTCAGGAGAATAAACGCGACTGATACCGTAATCCGTCAATTCCTGAATTTCACTTTGAATGATCACACCTCCGCCGCCGGCAAAAACCTGAATATGTCCTGAACCTTTTTCCCGCAACAAGTCCAGCATGTAGCGGAAAAATTCCATGTGCCCGCCTTGGTACGAACTGACTGCAATACTTTGGGCGTCTTCCTGAATGGCAACATTGACTATTTCCTCAACGCTGCGATCGTGGCCGAGGTGAATCACTTCCGCACCCTGTGACTGCATTATGCGGCGCATAATGTTAATCGCAGCATCATGTCCGTCAAATAAACTCGTGGCGGTAACAATACGAACACTATTTTTTAGTTTGATTGTTTTATTGACAGGTTGGGGCGAGTTCATCGTTATTTTAATTATTTGAGTTTATTTCTCTTCCAGTTGCCAATTGATAAATTTTCAACAAATCATCTTCGGTAACATCAATGAAAGTGTCCATTTGGCTGAGTGCATAAACAAATTCAGCATGATCCCTAGTGCATATTCGCTATTAGTGTAGTCTTTTTCGGTTTCTTTTGATAGCAAAAATGCAGGATAGCGCCGCCAATGAAACAAGGCATTAAATAAAAGTCCCACCAGGAGAATGGTTGCAGTATTGATTGCAATTGGAGTAAGGGTTACTGGTAGCCCAGAGCATGTATGTTGGGTCCCCCGATTACTGCAGCCAGAGCTGTTGCACCGTCAGGGGGATGAATGCAGCGGGTGTAATACATAGCTCCAATCGCCAACCCAACACTGGCACCTGCTGCAATGCATGGACGGAGTAGAAAGACTGGCACAGATGAACGAAGTTGAGCGAATGAGAGAGATTTTCGACGTAGTAAGTCAAAGCATGCGTAAGCAGAATGATAAGGACAGAATGGAAATGCTGGCAATGCTGGCAAGCACAACAGCTACGGAAACAAATTTAATGTCAGTCAATTTTGCACGGCGTGCAAACACACAGGCAAGTTGTTGTTGAGTTATAGTTGCTCTAAATTCATCATTTCTTTCCGGGTAAGTCCTAAAGTCTCTCCGCACTCAAGAATTTGCTCCCAGGTTGCATCATCAATCGGAATGCCCTGAACCTGACGTTCTTTTTTTGAAATACGTTCCGGATCACCGGCAACCAGCACCGGTTCTTCCGGATTGGCAGGTGGCGAGGCTTTGGCGTGTGCGACTATTGTTTCTACTTCGTGTTGCATCCAGGGAACATCCACTAATCTTGCTGGGTCAATTACCAGGGTGAACATATTGTTGATAATGCTGTTTTGGCGCTGATGTTCGGGTTGGATAGTGCCGCCGCCGCTGAGTAGTCCGCCGAGTAATTCACAAAACAGGGCAAGTCCGTAGCCTTTGTATTCTCCGAGCGGTGTCAGAGCACCTAGTGGAGGATTGTCCGGACGCTCTGGAAATAAGTATCCGGCCATCACTCCGGGATCCCTGCTTGGTTGTCCCTTGTGGTCGATAACAAGTCCATCTTTGAGCGCTTCGTTTTTATTTAAAGCAACCCGTGCTTTTCCGAGTGCTATGCGGCTGGTTGCCATGTCCAGTAACACCGGAGGTTGTTTTTCAGTTCCGGGCATGGCGAGGCAAATCGGGTTTGTCGAAAAACGGGCGTCAGAGCCTCGAAAAGGCGCAACCAGGGGTAGATGGTCAGTCACATTGACAAAATGCAACGAAACCAATCCTGATGCAATGCTTTGCTCACCGTAGGTCCCGATTCGTCCGAGATGGTGAGTGTTCCTGAGTGTCATTAAAACCAGTCCGGATTCACGACATTTTTCAATCGCCTGTACCATGGCCATTTTACCGACTGCCTGTCCATAACCACGCTGACCGTCAAACATCAAAATCGAGCCGTCTGTGTTAACCAATTCAGGTTTTTGGTTCGGACGCAGAAGATCCTCTTTGAGCATCCGTACATAAAGAGGCAGCATTCCGACACCGTGACTGTCGTGTCCAGCCAAATTGGATCGAATCAGATGGTCGGCCACCACTTGAGCCTCTTCGATGCAACTGCCACCTTTTTTGAGGAGGGTTGAGACTAAATTATTAAGTGGTTCAGCCTTAATTAGCATCTGGTAACTGAATGTCAGGTGATTTCATGAGTCTGTTGTGACGTACTACTAAAAGGTTGTCATTCCCGTGTAAAAGAGAATCCAGTAATTTTGTATAGCTGAAATACTTTACCTAGATCTGCTCATGGCATGGATTACTGCTTTCGCTGGAATGAAAAATAAATTTGAACAGGTTATCTAAAACCATAATGTTAGAATAATTTGCAACTGTCGGTTTTCGATCAAATATTTTAACAAAATGCTTGGATTCCGGTTTGTGCCCTTCCAAGAATAAGCGCATGTACGTCATGTGTTCCTTCATAAGTATTGACGGTTTCCAAATTCATCACGTGGCGGATGACGTGAAATTCATCGGAAATGCCATTACCGCCGTGCATATCACGGGCGATCCGTGCAATTTCCAAAGCCTTTCCGCAATTGTTGCGTTTCATCAATGAGATCAACTCAGGAGCGCATTTCCCCAGGTCCATCAAGCGTCCCATTTGCAAAACTCCCTGCAGACCCAGTGTGATTTCAGTTTGCATGTCAGCCAGCTTTTTTTGTATTAACTGGTTTGCCGCCAACGGGCGTCCAAACTGAAGCCGGTCCAGTGTATATTGCCGTGCCTGCATCCAGCAAAACTCAGCCGCACCAAGCGTTCCCCAGGCAATGCCAAAACGTGCGCGATTCAGACAGCCGAACGGACCTTTCAGTCCGGACACATTGGGCAATTCATTTTCGTCTGGAACAAAGACTTCATCCATAACTATTTCACCAGTAACGGATGTCCGCAAAGACATTTTCCCCACAATTTTTGGTGTACTCAGACCTTTCATGCCCTTTTCCAAAATGAAGCCGCGGATTGTGCCTTCATCGTTTTTAGCCCAAACCACAAAGACATCAGCAATTGGTGAATTTGTAATCCACATTTTGTTTCCAGTCAGTTTAAATCCACCATCAATTTTCTCCGCACGTGCTTCCATACTGCCTGGATCGGAACCGTGATTAGGTTCGGTCAAACCAAAACAGCCTATCCATTCGGCACTGGCGAGTTTCGGCAGGTATTTTGTTCGCTGTTCCTCACTGCCGTATGCATAAATCGGGTGCATCACTAAACTGGATTGCACGCTCATAGCCGAGCGGTATCCCGAATCTACCCGTTCCACTTCACGGGCAATTAAACCATATGAAACATAATTTGCTCCAACTCCTCCATATTCTTCCGGAATGGTCGAACCCAAAAATCCGAATTCTCCAAACTCATTCATGATCTCACGGTCAAAAACCTCATTGCGGTTTGCTTCCAAAACTCTGGGCATTAATTTGTCCTGGCTAAAATCGCGGGCTGTGTCCCGGATCAGGCGCTCTTCTTCAGTAAGTTGTTCATTAAACAACATAGGATCAGCCCAATCAAAGGCGGTTCTGGTATTTGATTTTGTCATCGGATTACCTGAAAATAATTTAAAACTAAATACCCATAATATAATGAATAAATGTGTAAAATTGCAATTTCAATCTGAAATATTCAATTGCTTATGCTAGCATCTTTGTAAGAAATTCAAGTAAATATCTTCACTTAATCAATAAAACTTACTGGACAGACAGTTTTTTCTTAAACTCTGAAAAACATCAATGAATCAAAGTCGCAAAAACACATCTGGTACTCATGGAGTTCCTCCTGATTTAGATTTTCGGGATCGTCTTGGTGCACTCAGAAATCTGCCTGAATTTTTCAGACTAATCTGGAGTTGCAACCGTTTGCTGGCAGTCTTGAATATTTTACTGCGTGTCATCCGGGCTTCTTTGCCGCTTGCTATGCTTTATGTTGGCAAACTCATCATTGATGAGATTGTATTGATTTCAGTTACTGCTGGAGGATCTGCAGTTAAAATTCCGGATATGTCAATTTTAACGACATTTGTTTTAATAGAGCTTGGTCTGGCAGTATTTTCTGATTTGCTGGGCCGCGGCATTGCTTTGGTGGACAGTTTACTTGGTGATTTGGTTTCGCATGAAATATCTTTGCGCCTAATTCATCAATCGGCAAGGCTTGATCTTGAAAGTTTTGAAGATTCAGAATTTTATGACAAGCTTGAACGTGCCAGACGTCAGGCTTCAAGCAGAATCTTATTGATGTCGCAGGCCTTGACACAGCTTCAGGACAGCATCACCGTATTTTTTTTAGCAGCAGCTTTAATCACATTCAACCCCTGGCTTCTTCTGCTGCTGGCCATCACGCTAATTCCCGCATTTTTAGGAGAAACACATTTCAACAGTCAAAGCTATTCATTGATGTACGGTTGGACACAGGAGCGCCGTGAACTTGATTATTTGCGTTTTGCAGGAGCCAGTGACGATACGGCTAAAGAGGTAAAAATATTTGGTTTGTCTGATTTTTTTGGCAAACGTTACCAGAAATTAGCCGGAGAATATTACCAGGTAAACAGGAATCTTTCTGTACGGCGTGCAGCCTGGGGAGGATTGCTTTCGATGCTCGGTAGTTTAGGCTACTACACAGCCTATGCAGTGATTATTTACAAAACAGTATACGGAGAACTGTCCCTGGGTGATCTGACATTTCTTTCCGGTTCTTTTTTACGATTACGTTCTTTGATGGAAGCAATTTTAATCCGCTTTTCCAGTATCGCCGACAGTGCTCTTTATCTGAGTGACCTGTTTGATTTCCTTGAAATGGAACCACGGATCAGGTCCAAGGACGAATCACTGCCTTTCCCGGAGACTATTAATGATGGTTTTACTTTTGAGAATGTTAGTTTTCGTTATCCACAGATGGAAAAATGGGTTTTGCGTGATGTTTCTTTCACTTTGCATCCTGGTGAAAAATTGGCTCTGGTTGGTGAAAATGGAGCAGGTAAAACCACGTTAGTAAAACTGCTGACGCGCCTCTATGATCCAGCCGAGGGAAGGATTTTGCTGGATGGTCACGATTTGCGTGATTATAACCTGGATGGATTGAGGGATGCCGTTGGAGTTATTTTTCAGGATTATGTGAAGTATCACTTGACAGCATCAGAAAACATTGCGGTTGGTCGAATTGATGATAGAAACAACGCAAATCGTATTAAGGAAGCGGCCCAGCGCAGTTTGGCTGATAAAGTGATTGACAAGCTGCCTGAAGGTTATCAACAGATGATAGGACGCTGGTTTAAACAGGGTACCAATCTATCCGGAGGAGAATGGCAAAAAATTGCAATTGCACGTGCCTATATGCGTGACGCACAACTCCTGATTTTGGATGAACCTACCGCCTCTTTGGACGCACGAGCAGAACATGAAGTTTTTCATCGTTTTGTCGAATTGACATTTGATAAGTGTGCTGTACTGATTTCTCATCGATTTTCTACAGTTCGAATGGCCGATCGAATAGTTGTTTTACATGAAGGAAAGTTGTTGGAGCATGGAACGCACGAAGAATTAATAGATGCCGGAGGACAATACTCGGAGTTATTTCAAATGCAAGCCTCTGGATATCGTTAACAATGTTACGGAATACATATTATTATACCATCAGGAGGTTAATGGACGTTTTTCTGCACAATCCATAATATTTCGGACGTGCCTCGAAACTTCCTTGATCTTGCGAGGGGACTGCTTTATAGCATTTGATAATCGGCGAATAGTAAACAGAATTCTTAATTTTTTAGAAGAAAGTGCTTGAAAATCCAGCATTGGGAACTCTTGTTTAAGATTGATCAAAAAACGACGCATTCCAGTTTGTCCGTGATTATATGCAGATGTGGCCAATATGACCCTTGCTTCTGGGGGCAGATTGAAAACCTGCTTGTCATTGCGCCATCGATAGCGGTAATAGTGGCTAAAGAGAATTGTGGATAAAAGAATGTTTGTTTCAATGTTATAGGCACTTGCTTGTGATCTTGCATATTGCTCTTCAAGCATCTGAGAAAAGACTTTGTGCATGTGCGCAAAACGGTTGGAGAGAATATCCCCTCTTCTCAGCCTTTTGCTGAGGAACCACAGTAAACTGGTATTTTTTCCATAGGACTGGCCATCCTTTACAAGTTCTTTTCCAACTTCCCGCATAAAAGCAGAGGAAAGTCGTGTAAATTCTATTTTTTCTGGTATAGGAGAAATTTTAGCAAAATTTATTTTGAAACCGAGGTTTTCTAGCCATTTTTGTATTTGCGGGTCCGTATAAACTCTATTTAGATGAAATGCAGTTCTCTGCAGTTTTAACTCCATTTCTGAAGCATTCCTTAACCGTTGTACTTCCCGTATCCCAATACTGGTGAGTTGTCCAACTCCTTTTGCACCAGTTGCGCTGTTAGCCAGAAAATCAAATTTTGATTCCTGAAAAAACAAACAGAATAGAGTAGGGTATGGTACTTCAAAAAAATGTGCAGCCGTGTGAATGGACATTAAAACTCGGAGCATACGTTCCTCAGAAAAACCATAAGCATTATTTGAAGAAATTCGATTTAATGCCTCACGATACCAGCGACTTTCAACGACGTGGTCAGCCAAACCTTCTAAATCTGTTTGGGTCGGTAAACTTACTGTGCCCCGATTGAATATTTGCCTACTGATTGATTCCAACTGCATAAACATCATGATAATTCTTCGCATTTTTTCGTTGAAAAATTGGTTCTTCTTTTTTTCAAAATAAGATCGATGCAGATTCCCAACGGACTGTAGCAGTTGGTTTGTGCTTAAATCCGGAATGGATTGAAGAATTTCTAAATGATTTATTGAATTTACAGGAGAATCGGGGACTTTAAGTTTGACTTTAGTAGTTGGAAAAAACCTCGGATTATACTGTGAATGCTGAGGATAATAGGCTATATTCGGAGATTGGCTAGTCTCTGGGACGATCAGGAAAAGGGAGAGAAGAATTATAAATAAAACAGGCAATGATAAAACATGTTGCCTAAATGAAGTCAGAGATATCGAAAAGTTTTTACTAAACTCCATTCTTCTTTTATAGCAAATCCATTTGCTGTTTTTCTTACGCCAACACTCACCTACGAATTCAGACTAGAATTGGCGAAGTTTTTTCCTGTCCATGGAATAGCTTCTGTATTACACTTACACAGTAATTGTAAAGCGAATCTAACTGAAAAATCAACAAAAAAGAATTCAAAATAACAAATAAGTTCATAAATAATTGATAATAAATAGAATAAATTTATAAAATATATACAAAATCAAAGTTTGATTAACTTGTTGAATATTAAACCATAGCATGAATGTAAGCTAGGTTTGTTTCAGAATTTTTTCGACTGAACGGGATTCCAAAACAATACCCTCTTTCCTGAAGATGATATCGTGACAAAGTGCCTTCAATATTTTTTAGATCATGTTTTATGAAAATTAAGTTAAAAATTGTAAAAAAAATGGCAATAATCTAGGAGTACTTAATGAAGTTTGCAAGCATTGTAAATAAATTGTGGAAATAGTGGAGTCTATTTAGTTTAAGCTGCCAAATTTAATAATTCTTTTTTGCAAAGGCTTTCAAATAATTAAGACAATGACTTATAAAACATTGATTCACCTTGAAACAGTAGCGATGTTCAGGTTAAATCGTAGTGATAGAATTGGTTAAAGAGCTAATTTTTCTTGATCCAATATAATGAATGTTTACTTTAAGTAACGTAATCGTTTCAGAATTGTTTTGTTTTTTAGGGACTAAATCTGAGTGGATCTAGTCATACACATTTTAAAAATCTCAATCAATAAATGTCTTGTTGGATAATTCACAGAAATCGAATCGTCAGGTTGATGTTGCCATTATAGGTGCCGGTTCTGCCGGGCTTCCAGCTTTTCGTGCTGCACGAAGACACTCTGAGAACCTTGTGCTCATTGAAGGAGGAGTTTACGGAACTACCTGTGCCCGTGTTGGTTGTATGCCCAGCAAACTCCTAATTGCCGCAGCAGAAGCGGCTCATTCGGTAGAGACTGCTTCCGGCTTTGGAATTCAGACAGCAAAACCTGTTGTCAATGGTAGAGAAGTGATGGAGCGCATTCGAGGTGAACGTGACCGATTTGTGGGGTTTGTATTGGACGATATTGAAAATATTGATCAAAAACACCACCTTCGAAACCATGCAAAATTTCTTGATGATCATAGACTAGAGGTTGGTGAGGAGATAATTGAAGCCAAATCAGTCGTAATTGCAACCGGTTCTTCTCCAAAACTCATGCCGATGTTTAAAGGGCTTGGTGATAGACTGATTGTCAATGACGATGTATTTGAATGGGAAACACTACCGGAGTCAGTTGCTGTTTTTGGCCCGGGCCTGATTGGGATTGAGCTTGGGCAGGCATTGCACCGACTTGGAGTCCGTATAAGGGTTTTTGGGCGTTCAGGTTCACTTACACCTCTCAGCGATATGGCAATCAGGGATTATGCAGAAAAGGTGTTTCAAGCCGAATTCCCTCTCGATACTAAAGCTAATCTGCATGGTTTGGAGCGTGAAGGTGATCAAGTGAAGATCCGTTTTGTTGACAGGGAAGACGGCACGGAAAAGGAAGAAATTTTTGAGTATGTACTGGCGGCTACCGGACGTTCTCCAAATGTAATAAACTTAGGATTGGAAAACACCAGTCTTGAACTTGATTCCCGGGAGGTTCCGGTGTTTGACCCAAATACTATGCAATGCGGAGATTCGTCTATTTTTATTGCCGGAGATGTAAATAACACTATGCTGTTGCTCCACGAAGCGGCAGATGAGGGAAGAATTGCCGGTGACAATGCCGGACGTTTTCCGGACATTAAATCAGGTATGCGGAGATCTCCTATTTCGGTTGTTTTCTGTGATCCTCAAATTGCAATGGTAGGACAGTCATGGCGTGAACTAAAAGGACAGGAAAATGTAGTTGTGGGGAAACTGTCCTTTGAGGGACAGGGCCGTAGTAGGGTAATGCTTAAAAACAAGGGTTTGATGCATATTTATGCAGATCGAACTTCTGGACTTTTTCTAGGGAGTGAATTCATTGGTCCACAGGCGGAACATTTGGCGCATTTGCTGTCATGGGCACACCAGCAGAAAATGACAATTCCTCAAATGCTGGAAATGCCATTCTATCATCCTGTGATTGAAGAAGGTTTGCGCACAGCACTGCGTGATACTAATGTGCAGTTAAGTTTGTGACATACTGGTCACATCAAAGGGGACTTATTCTTGTTCAAATCTCTAACTGGACGGCATAAATGTCGGAACACAACTATGATGTAATCATAATTGGAGGCGGTACTGCCTGATTGTTCGCGGGGATCGCATGTGCCAGGAATGAACTACGGACATTGGTTTTGTAAAAACAAAAATGTCCAATCGATAAAGCCTGTGGTGAAGGTATTATGCCCTCGGGTGTTAATAGTCTCAGAAAGTTGGGAGTAGCTCCTTTGCTGGGAAAATGTCCCTACCACCTTTTTAAAGGGTATGCTATGTTTCCGCAAAGGGTAGTGTTGCGGAAGCATATTTTGTAGAAAGTTGCGGATGGGGTGTTCAGCGAACTAAGCTATCTGCCGCATTGCTTGAATGTGCCGAAACTTTACCAAATCTTGAAATACAAGAAGGGGTTCCTGTAGCATGTTCTTTAGAAGAAAATCCTGAAGTCAGTATTAAAAATAATGTTTTTCACCCAAAACTATTGATTGTTGCAGATGGGCTGCATTCACGGGTTAGAAAACTGGCAAATCTGGAAGCAACAATCCCAAAGCTGAAACGCTGTGGGTGTTCGACAACATTTTAATGTTGAACCCTGGAGCGTGTTTGTTGAAATTCATTGGGGTTAAGGGCTTGAAGCCTATGTGGCTTCGGTTTCTGAATCCACAATAAACCTCAGTTTATTGTGGGACGCAAAGCACTACAAACTTCAGCATGGCGGCAAAAAGTTGTTTTGCTCAATGCTAAATGAATTTCCGGAACTGTAGGTTCGCTTAAAAAACGCAGATGTTCTGGATGAGCCGGTGGCAGAAGCTACGTTGTTCCATAAAACACTGGGTGTGGCGAATGGAAAAATCTTGCTGATTGGTGATGCCGTCGGCTTTTTTGATCATATTACTGGCGAAGGTATCGGTATTGCGGCCAGGCAGGCACTTTAGTTAGAAAAATATGTAGAGCCGGTATTGAAAGAGAATTCTGGAAATCTTGTAAAGGCAATGTTTGATTATTCACGAGCAAGTGCTCAAACCTATTGACGATATCAGATTGTGACCAGTTTGGTACTGTTAATTCGCTTTTGGCCAAAGTTGACGGATGGTGTGATTCAGGTTTTGCATTCGTTTCCAGCATTGTTTCAAAAACTGCTGTCTGTCAATTATGCGCTAACACTTTGAAGGAACTTGTCAGTGAAGTGTAACCAGGCATCTGCGAACGATTTCAAAATATTGCAGGTTTTAAGCCGCCATACGGAATGTTAATTTGGAAACAAAAAAACGAGTTGTAGTAACAGGCCGAGGTGTTATTTCGCCAATCGGCAGTTCTGTTTCAGACTATTGGGAAGGGCTTTGTAATGGAGTCTCCGGAGTCCGTAAAATTACTGAATTTGATTCTTCAGGGGCATCCTGCCAAATTGCAGGAATGGTTACAGATTTTGATTCTGACGTACATTTTAGTCATCGTGAAAAAAAAAGCTATGAGCGCTTCACTCAGTTTGGTCTGGTTGCGGCACTAAGGGCTGCTGAAGAAGCCAATCTCTTGGATCAGGACGGTGATTCCGGAGAAATTGGTGTGATGATGGGGACCGGTGTAGGTGGTATAACCTCTTATGCACAAGCCTACGATGCACTTTTCGCTGGACCGGAAGAACGGCCAATTGACACTTACACCATTCCACGCATAATGAACAGTGCGGTTTCCTCGGCAATAGCAATACGTTTGGGAATAAAGGGGCCGAACTTTACACTGAATACAGCCTGTTCTTCAGGAGGGAATGCTGTAGGTCAGGCAATGCAGTGGATTAGAGAAGGAAGGTTACGCGCTGTTATTTGCGGAGGTGCAGAGGCACCTGTCACTTACGGTCTTCTACGTGCATGGGACGCACTAGGTGTGCTTTCACGTAAGTATAACGATACTCCTGAAACTGCCTGTCGACCGTTCGACAAAAATCGTAGTGGTTTCGTTTTAGCCGAAGGAGCTGCTGTTTTAGTACTCGAATCATTAGAATCTGCAAATAAAAGGAATGCTCCAGTCTTTGGAGAAATTGCCGGTTTTGGTTCAAACTGTGATGCTTCTAGTTTGACAAATCCGGATGAAAACGGAGTGGCAGAATCAATGAAATTAGCTTTGGACGATGCTGAAATATCACCAGATTCCATCGGCTACATCAATGCCCACGGAACAGGAACCCGTATTAATGATCCGCTCGAATGCCGTGCAATTCACCGGGTTTTTGGTGATAGGTCAGTAAAGTTGCCGGTCAGTTCCAGCAAATCATTGTTTGGTCATGCAATGGGAGCATCTTCAGCGCTAGAGGCCCTGGCGACTTTGCTGGCAGTACAGAACGATTGTGCTCCGCCAACTCTTAATTGCGACGACCTGGACCACGAATGTGTAATTGATCCCGTTCCATATAATTCCCGGAAAGTCCAGATTGAAGCGGCGCTTTCCAATTCCTTCGCATTTGGAGGTAGTAATGCAGTACTTGTTTTTCGAAAATGGAAACCATAACTCGCAAAAAAATTGAGCAATCCTGTCTTCAAACAATTGCCGTGGAAATGGGCTTGAAATCAAATGATCTCAATACAGAAATGAATTTGCGTGATGATTTGGATATCGTCTCCCTTGATGCAATGAATATTATCATGGCACTCGAAGATGAGTTCAAAATAGAGGCTGATATAGAAACTGTCCTGGAAATGCAGAAAGTTTCTGATATTATTGATCATTTAGAAATACGTATAAATTCATAAAGAACGCGGCTACTTGAAAATTATAAAAAAGTTTGATCTCTCATTTCGATCAATAAATTATAGTATCATAGACTGTCCTTCCCGATGCCTTATATTATCAACACAGCCACAGCTTTCCCGACTCATTATCATTCGCAGCAAGAAATAAGTTTTGCGTTGAGAGCAGTGTGGATTAAAAAAGGTTTGGACGTAGCGATCTTTGACCGTCTGCAGAAAGCAGTAACTGTTGAAGGCCGCTATTTGGCTTTGCCCATGTCTGAATATTACAAGCTGGACGGGTTTGCAGCCTGCAACCGTACATGGCTGGAAGTGGCTTTAGAATTGAGCGAGCGGGTTATTAATGATTTACTGGAAAAAAATAACTTGCATCCGCAAGAAATTCAGATGCTTATGAGTGTAACCAGTACAGGAGTGACTGTGCCTTCATTGGAAGCACGCTTGATGAACAGAATTGCCTTTGCTCAGGATTTAAAGAGGGTTCCATTGTTTGGTTTGGGCTGTCTTGGCGGTACTGCAGGGATTGCACGCGTTGGCGATTATTTGAAAGGACATCCGGAGGAAGCTGCTATCTTGCTTACTATTGAGCTTTGTTCATTAACTTTACAGAGCGAAGATCTTTCGATTGCAAACATCATTTCCAGTGGCCTTTTTGGAGACGGAGCGGCAGCAGTTTTGCTGGTTGGCGACCAACATCCGTTGGTGAAAGGTAATGAAAAACGAAATAGCAAAGCTAATGAGTTTCATGGTTCCAAAGTTTCCAAAGGTTCAAAAGATGAAAGTGAAAAAGATCATGAGTTTCATAAGCCTAGGGTTTTGAGTAGTAAATCAATTTTCTTTCCTGACTCAGAAGAAGTCATGGGTTGGGATGTAACAGATCGTGGATTGAAAATTATGCTGGGGCAAGGGGTTCCCGGCTATGCGAAGCAATTACGGCCGCATGTGGACAGTTTCCTTGCAGAACACGGACTATACATTCCTGATATTGCTCTTTGGCTCACTCATCCAGGAGGACCAAAGGTGATTGATACAATTGAATCATGCTTGGAGTTGCCTCCAAAATCACTTGATAAAACACGGAAACACCTCCGTGAAGTAGGTAATATTTCTTCAACTTCAGTTCTGGTTATACTTGACGAATGTTTAAATGGTCCCGTTCCGAAAATCTATGGTAAATCCGATGCCGGAAATTTTGGAATGATGCTTTCATTGGGACCGGCATTTTCCGGTGAATTGGTTTTGCTGCAATGGTGAGCCTTTGGGGATTCATGCTGTTGGTAGCATTGCTGGCTGCACAGCGCTTGTGGGAATTGAGACGAAGCCGGCGCAACGAAATCAGGATGAGGGAAAGAGGCGGATTCGAGCGTTTTCCTGAACATTATCGAGTTTTGGTCGCCTTACATGTTTCGTGGTTTGCAGCAATGCTGGCAGAGGTCTGGTACGTTAGGACAGCACCGCCTTTATGGTTGGTGATAGCGGCATTTTCAGGATTAGCTGCTGGACAAACCCTGCGCTATTTGGCCATCCGGACACTCGCAGAGCGTTGGTCCACCCGTATTTATGTTGTTCCGGATGCACCGTTGATTAAGCACGGAATATATCGATTTGTACGGCACCCGAATTATTTGGGAGTGATATTGGAAATAGCCAGTGTACCTTTGCTTCATGCAGCATATGGAACGGCCGTTGTTTTTTCTCTGGCCAATCTTATTATTCTCCGCCACCGTATACGTTTGGAAGAACTCGCTCTAGATGAAATTTAGCTGTGTAAAAATCAGTTTTAACTGATTTATTGAACTAGATAATCATATTTTTTCAGTACCTGTTGAAATTTAAACTGGACACAAAATTGTTGAAATGACTCTCAGCCTGCACTTCGATAAAGGAACCATCCAGCTTCACGGCATGGCGGGTAGATATATGCAGCATCTTGACGGAATTTACTGGGATGAGCGGACAAACAGTTACCGTACTCCTGCAGCCAACTACCGTAAACTTGTCACAGCACTGTGTGAGAAGAACATTAGCTTCCAGGACCATGCCAGAAAATTTTCTGCAGAAACTTTTGTCCTGAAAAAGAACATTAGACCTCGTTCTTTTCAAAGTGAAGCTGCTGAAGCATGGTTGTCAGAAAAGCACGGAGTAGTAACTTTACCAACCGGTGCAGGTAAAACTTTTCTGGCAGTAATGCTGATTGCGGAAACCGGACGACCAACTTTGATTCATGTTCCAACGATTGATCTGATGCGGCAATGGAAAGAGGTTTTAAGCGAATATTTTGAAACTCCAATTGGTTTACTTGGTGGTGGAATAAATGATATTCAGACAATTACTGTAGCAACTTACGACTCCGCTTTGATTCATGTCACATATCAGGGTAATTTGTTTGGACTCCTGGTTTTTGATGAATGTCACCATTTGCCTGGTGAGCAATATCAATTTACTGCACTTGGTTCAATTGCGCCATTCCGCCTAGGTTTGACTGCAACTCCGGAACGTGCTGACGGAAAAGAGCAAGTCCTTTACGAACTTTGCGGGCCTCTTTGTTACGAAGTTCATATTGACGAGTTAAGCGGTCGTACCCTGGCACCATACGTGGTGGAAACAATCGAGGTAGATATGCGTCCGGAGGAGCGTGAGCAATACGAGATTTCACGTGAATGCTATACTGAATTTTTACGTAAAGCACGTATCAGCTTTCAGCATCCAAGCGGTTGGGCTATTTTTTTACGCAGAACCAGTGAAAGTCCTGAAGGCCGGAAAGCATTCAAGGCTTATTTGCTGCAAAAGAAGCTCAGTCAGGCATCCGGAGCAAAAGTAGATCGTTTGTGGGAACTGATTCAGCAGCATAAAGGTGACCGTATGCTGGTTTTTACGCAAGACAACGAAATGGCTTACCGCATTGGGAATAATTTCCTGTTACCGGTGCTTACACATCATACAAAACTACCGGAACGGGAGGCTTTTCTAAAATCATTCAGATCAGGCGAATATCCGATTCTAGTCACTTCAAAAGTTCTGAATGAAGGAGTTGATGTTCCGGATGCGAATGTCGGCATGATTGTTTCCGGAAGCGGCAGTATTCGGGAGCATGTTCAGCGTCTGGGACGAATTCTGCGAGCACGTCCCGGAAAACAGGCCATACTTTATGAACTTGTTTCCAAGGATACCGGAGAATATTTTACCAACCAGCGACGTAGAAAACACCGTGCTTACGAAGGACCTGTTGTGCTTCCGGACGAATCGGGGCAAAATTCTACCCAAATTTATTAATCCGAAAGCAACAAATCTTTTAGAAATTGCAGAAGAATTACTTGTGGTTTTTTCCGGAAGCGTAGGTCAAGTCCGTGAAAAACTTGAGCAAGAGACAAAGCAGGTTTTGGAAGGTTTCCCGGGAAACGCAATTGTGGGCCGAGGTTTGGAAAAACTCCTGCTTGACCGTACCGAATTTGACACGGAAGCAAAAACGGAATTAGCTGATCTCAGGGAAAAAGTATTTTTCAACTCTGCTGCATTTTTCAGTGCTAAAAAAGCGTTTCGTTTTCCGGGTGTTAAGATGGAGGATAAAGCTGATTTAGGCCATTATCAAAGTGAAATAGCCAAATCAGTGGGAATATCTATTGAGCAGTTGGGACGGCAACTGTATGGAGATTTGCCGCCTTTTCAGCAGGTGCTGCGTTTCCGCAAAATGACTGCTGCAGGCTTACTGCATCGTTACAATTGCGCTCAGATCCAAGGCTTGCTTCTACGCTGCGAAGGCCTAACTGTTAGCCTGCCTGAAAGCAAAGCAGCCGGGTTGCGGCAACTGCTTAAATATTTGCGTTTCAATAAATTACTGGCAAAGATCAGCCACGATCAAAGAAAGAAAAAAACATTGATGCTGGAAATTGATGGTCCGCTGAGTTTGTTTGTAAACACACAAAAATATGGTTTAAACCTCGCCAATTTTTTCCCTGCAATTTTGCAGCAGCCTGAATGGGAACTGGATGCAGAAGTTAGAATTCGTAAAAACCATGTTCACAGCCTGCACCTTGATCAATCTTGTGGAATTCGCTCCCACTACCGTCAGTTTTTAGCCTATATTCCTGATGAAATACAGTTGTTCAGTCAGCAACTTGCTAAACAAATACCTGACTGGGAACTGACATCTTCGGCAGATTTTATTCCGTTGACCGGTGAATCGCTTTGTTTCCCGGATTTTCTGTTGAAGCACCATTCTGGGAAAAAAGTGTCAATGGAGCTTTTTCATAAATGGCATCTGGCTCCCCTCCAGAGTAGACTGGAACAACTTGATTCACAAAAAGGGGGACCTTTGCTGATAGGCATCAATCGCAGTTTACTCAAAAATATGCAACTGGCCGAGCAAGTAGAGGCATCCACGTATTTTTCGCGCTATGGATTCTTTTTCAGAGAAGCTCCTACAATCACAAAACTTCGTCCGCTGCTTGACTCCTGGTTGAGTAATGTTCAAAAGACAATTTAGAGCATAACTTTTTGTTTTTCACCTCACCTTTGCAATATCTTTATTTTTTCAGCCTCTATGCTCTATCTCAGGGTAAAGAGCTGAAAAGAAAGCAAAGTCATTTTAAAAAGGTCCCAAGTTACCTAAGACTTAGTGCGATCACTAAGAGTAAGTCTCCTGTGGTAAAGAACAAAAAGATTACTGCACTCACCAGGAAGGCTAAACGATGTTAGGTTCAGGTACCAAACAAACTTTCCTTCATAATTCTATGTTGCGGTAACAGGCTCTTGAAGAAAATTAACAAAAATGTCAGACCGATGTCTATTTTAATGAGGATATCGCAGTAAAGAAAATAACGGTCAGAATAGATACCTGTAATCAAAATACGGGTAAAACACAAAAGGCTTGAAATTGTCACTTCAAATGTAATTAAATAAACGTTGAGTTTTGTTTCATTCAGTTTTGTGGGCAAGACTGTCTTCATTTCCTTACAAAATTAATTTTTATGAATTCCACTGTAGAAGAACTTGGCAAACTGAAGTATTCCCTTGCCCTTGAAGTCTCCCTTGATGAAATAAAACCAACCTACAATGCAATTTATCGGGAACTGAAAAAAACCAGACTCAATGGTTTTCGCCCTGGGAAACACCCAAAAGGCTGGTTGGACAAAAGGTTTAAGGCTGCTATGCAACAGGAAGCCGTCGACAGGGTTATTCCTGGATATATGGATGATGCACTACAAGAACATTCCTTGCGGCCGGCAACCATGCCGATAATCCAGAAAATCGACTTTGACCTTAAATCTCCACTTTCTGCTATTGTCCATTTTGAAATAGCACCGGAGCTACCCAAACTGAATTATGAAAAAATCGTGCTTGAACGCAGGAATATTGAGGCAGTATCTGCACAAAATATCAGTGATGAATTAGAAGGTTTAATTCAGCGAGAAGAGATACTTGTTCCCAAAGTCGGAGAGGATGTAAAAGTAGAAAAAGACGATTGGGTTTTAATTAATTATGAAGGAACAATTGAGGGTGAAAAATTTACTGACTCAACAGCAAACGAAATGCAGTTCAAAATCGGTTCTTCAGATTTGGAAGAGTTTCACTCGGGCCTGATGAACATGTCATCTGGAGATGAAAAAGATGTTGAGCTTGCGCTGCCGGAACGGTTTGGAGAAAACGCAGGTAAAAAAGCTATTTTCAAAATACATTTAACAGAAATTTCTGCAGTTAAAAGACCAGAAATGGATGAAGACTTTTTTAAGAAATTTGGGGTTGCGGATGAAGACGAATTAAAAGAAAAAGTATGTGAAAATATTAAATCTCGAAAAACAGCAGAGCTTCAAAGTGAATACCGAATTGCTGTTCGTGCACAACTTTCTGATTTATATGACGATTTTAATTTGCCGGAAGAACTCGTAAAATATGGGCAGGAACAAGTTGAAAGAGAATTGGAACAGGCATCATCTGAAAAAGAAATTACGGAAAAAGCAAAAGAGAAAAGACGTCAGGAAGGAATAGAAAATGCGAAAATGGATTTACGCATGAAATTCATACTGGACTCGATTGGTGAGCATGAAGAAATGAAATTTGACAAAAATGAGGCAGCTCGTGAATTTGTCGGATTGGCACAAATCACAGGACAATCTCCGGACGAACTTATTAAATCGCCTTTCGGACATGACATGTACGAGCGAATTGTTGTCCGCAAAAAAGGAGATGCAACTCTTGACAGAGTGGTGGCTCGGGTGTTTGGTGACCCGATTGAAGAGTTTGCTGCTGAAGATCATGAGCATGTACACGATGAAAATTGTGAGCATGATCATTCCTGACAAACTTGCATTCAAGTACAAAAAAACTTTCTTGTTTGTTAACCACACGAAAAAAGGAATCTATTAGTTCAGATTTTTCAAGTTCCTTGATTCTCGCTTTAGTAGTGGGATAGAGAATGTTTAAAGCAGCACAACTCGTTTATAAAAAAATAACTTCTTAATGATTAACCTTTTTTCAAGTATGCTATGTCGCTAATACCCATGGTTGTTGAGCAGGATAGTCGCGGCGAACGAGCCTACGACATCTACTCAAGACTGCTCAAAGACCGTATTATTTTTCTCGGCTCGCCAGTTGATGATAATGTTGCAAATGTAATGATAGCCCAGCTTTTATTTTTAGAAGCAGAAGATCCGGAAAGTGACATTTCACTTTATCTGAACTGCCCTGGTGGTTTAGTAACTTCAGGAATGGCAATTTATGATACAATTCAGTATTTAAAACCGGATGTGCAGACTATTTGCATTGGTCAGGCAACCAGTATGGGGGCTGTTTTATTAGCCTCAGGGGCATCCGGGAAGAGACAGGCTTTGCCTAACTCTAGAATAATGATTCATCAAATGATGGGAGGATTTTCTGGACAGGCAGAAGATATTGATATTCAGGCAAAGGAAATTATCAGAATGACAGATGTTTTGAACGATGTTTTGGCTCGTCATACTGGACATAAGATTAAAAAAATTGCACAAGATACCCAACGTGATTATTATTTTTCCAGTCAGGAAGCCAAAGAATATGGTATTATAGACGAAGTTATGCAAAACAGAAAACTGAAAGCTTTATAAAAGAAAGATAACTATGAATTCTGTTAAAGAGGCTCTCTTGCGTTGCTCCTTCTGTGGAAAAACACAGGAAGAAGTAAAGAAAATAATTGCAGGTCCCACAGTCTACATTTGCGACGAATGTATCGACCTCTGCAATGAGATTATGGAAGAGGAATATCAGAATGAGCATGCTGATGAGTTTCAAAAAGAATTGCTAAAACCTGCAGAAATTAAAGATGTTCTTGATAATTATGTGGTGGGACAGGATCGGCCCAAAAAGGTACTTGCAGTTGCAGTTCACAATCATTACAAGCGCATCAAAGCTAATTTCGATAAATCAGAAGTGGAACTGCAGAAAAGCAATATTCTGTTGATTGGCCCTACAGGAACAGGTAAAACTCTGTTGGCGCAAACACTTGCACGGATTCTAAATGTCCCTTTTGCAGTTGCAGATGCTACCTCGTTGACTGAGGCAGGTTATGTTGGTGAAGATGTTGAAAATATTGTATTAAAATTATTGCAGGCTGCCGATTATGACATAGAACGCGCTGAGCAGGGGATAATTTATATTGATGAAATAGACAAAATTACCAGAAAAAGTGAAAATGTTTCAATAACGAGGGATGTTTCCGGAGAAGGTGTACAGCAGGCACTTTTGAAAATCATCGAAGGTACTGTTGCAAACATACCTCCACAGGGTGGTCGTAAACACCCTCATCAGGAGACAATGCAGGTTAATACAGAAAATGTACTCTTCATTTGCGGAGGTGCTTTTACTGCCCTTGATGACATAATTAGAAGACGCATAGGTCGAAATGCCATTGGTTTTGGGGCAGATGTAAATAAGAAAACTCGGAATGTAGAGGTCCTGTCACAGCTGGAACCAGAAGATTTACTCAAATATGGTTTAATACCGGAATTTGTTGGACGCCTGCCGGTAGTCGCGACTTTGCATGATTTGGAAGTTGACCACCTGGTGCAGATCTTAAAAGAACCAAAAAATGCTTTAATTCGTCAGTATGAGAAAATGTTTGAGCTTGACAATGTAAAACTGACATTTAATAAAGAAGCAATACACACTCTTGCAAAAGAAGCGATCAAGCGGAAAACCGGAGCGCGAGGATTGCGCTCTATAATTGAAAATTCAATGCTGGATTTAATGTATGAAATACCCTCAGATCCTGACATTAAAGAAGTTGAGATCAATAAGGATTCCATACTGCAAAAGGCCGAGCCAAAGCTGACCAGAAATCCAGCAAGCAGTATTCCTCGAGCGAAAGCAAGCTGATTTTATATAAAAAATCTTTTTGTTCCCCACCACATTCTTAAATAAACAATATGGAAAATTTAGATGTATATGGTGTTTGCAATCCATTAATTGATTTATTGAGCCATGTTCCAGACTCGTTTTTAACAGAGCGTGGTTTGAATAAAAACAGTATGAATCTTATTACTCTTGAAGAGCAGCAAACTTTCTTACTGGCTTTGGCGGCAGGAAAAATATCGGTAGAATTTGCTGCTGGAGGTTCTGGTGCAAATACAATGATCGGCATAGCTCAACTGGGAGGACGAACAGCTTTTAGCGGTAAAATTGGCAGGGATGAGCATGGAAAGATTTACCGGGAAAAACTGGAAGACCTCGGAGTCAATGCTGTACTTGGAGAAGGAGACGGTACCACAGGAAGCAGCTTGATTCTGGTAAGTGAAGATGGATCACGCGCGATGAATACATATCTGGGAATGAGTCAGGAACTGCAGGTGCCAGATATTGACCCGGAAGTTATTCAAGCTTCAAAATATCTGTATCTTACAGGATATTTATGGGACACAGAGGTGCAGAAAAAAACAGTAATAAATGCTTTGGATGAAGCAAAAAAACGTGAGATAAAAGTTGCTTTGAGCCTTTCAGATCCTTTTTGTGTGTATCGCCATAAGGATGATTTTAAAAAACTGCTGCAAGGTTACGTAAGTATGGTATTTTGTAATCAGGAAGAAGCATTTTCACTTTTGGATACAACTGTAACACAAGAAGCTGTGGAGATTTTATCACAATGGACTGAAACGGTTGTATTGACATTAGGCTCAAACGGTGCCTTGATTAAACATCTTGGTCAAACTTTTTACATCGACCCCTCTCAGATTTGTGTGGAAGACACAACCGGCGCCGGAGATGCCTTTGCGGCAGGTTTCCTTTACGGAATGACTCATGAGTTTTCTCCTCTTGAAAGCGGTCGTATTGGAGCTGTTTTGGCGGGGGCAGTGATTGAACAAACCGGCCCACGCTACCAGGGATATGCCCACACGCTGATACGTGAAAAAATTGGTATAAAGCTTTAAATTTATTATAAATTCTGTCTTCAGAAATATGTTTACTTTCTATGGAACTTCTTGCGCCAGCCGGTAATTTAGACAAATTAAAAACTGCTGTTCTGTATGGTGCAGATGCAGTTTATTTAGCAGGTCCAAAATTTAGTTTACGTGGAGCTTCAGATAATTTCTCGGATACAGAGTTGTGTGAAGGGATAAAATTTGCGCATCAAAATAATTGTAAAACATACGTAACATTAAATGCGTTTTTACATGATAAGGAACTCAGAGAGCTTCCGGAATATGTACGCTTTTTAGAGAAAACAAGTGTGGATGCAGTGATTGTATCCGATCTTGGTGTGCTGACGGTTGTTCAGCAGCACTCAAAATTGCCGGTGCATCTTTCCACGCAGGCATCATGCTTAAATATTCATTCTGCAAAAGTTTGGAAAAATCTGGGAGTTAAAAGGCTTGTATTGGGACGTGAAGTATCTCTGGAAGAAGCCGGATGCATCCGGAAGGAAGTCGATATTGAGATTGAGCTATTCATTCACGGTGCAATGTGTATGGCTTATTCTGGTAACTGCACAATCTCAAATTACACAGCCGGGCGTGACAGTAATCGTGGCGGATGTATTCAAAGCTGTCGTTTTTCATATTCAGCAATTCCGGTCAACAATGCAGTAGCAGTTAATTCTCCGGATAATACTCCGAGCTCATTGATGAGTTCAAAAGATTTGCGGGGCATTGACTTGCTGCCAAAGTTCCTCAAAATAGGTGTAGACAGCATTAAAGTAGAGGGTCGCATGAAAAGTCCTCTGTATGCAGCAACAACCACAAGTGCATATGCTCTCGCATTAAAATGGTGTAATTCAACCGTACAAGAGCAATGGTCCGAGAAACTTCAAGAGTTGTCCGGCATGTTGGAAAAAATTCCACACAGAGGCTACACAGATGGTTCCCTAAATAATGAAGCAGATGCTGAAAGTGTTTATCAAGGTGAGCGGAACGGGAGGAATTCCGGCTATGAGATTGCAGGAACTGTGATGGAAGTTGAAGACGGAAAGTCTTTCACCATGCTGACTCATAATTCTTTTGACCGAAATAAGACCTTGGAAATTTTGACATTTGACGGAGGAGTGATCAAGATTTCAACCCAGGAAATGAAGGACTTGAACAACAAGCCGGTAAAAAGAGCAAATCCTAGCAGACTTTTTCGTTTTGCGTGTTCTGAAGCAGCAGGACAATCAGCTGATGTTTCTGGAATTCCCCAAGTCCAGCCACTGAACGTAGTCCGTTTGAAAATTTGATACATAACAATTATTTTATTCTATTCTGCCTCAGGATAGGTCAGAGAAACACTCCTCGAAAAAAGAAGAAGAAGAAAATTGACAAGAGGGCCCCGACTGGCAGTGTAATAACCCATGACATGAAAATTCCACCTACAACCCTCAAATCCAGGGCACCAATTCCGCGTGCCAGTCCGACTCCCATTACGGCACCAACTGCAATTTGAGTAGTTGAAACTGGAATTCCAGTCCGGGAGGCAATTACCACTGTAGCTGCAGCTGCAAGTTCTGCGGAAAAGCCACGTGTAGGCACGAGCTCAGTGATTTTACTGCCGATTGTTTGCATCACCCGATAACCCAAAGTCGATAATCCAAGAACTATTCCTACACCGCCTGTCAATAAAATCCAAAGTGGCAGATTTGATTTCTGGGCCATTTCGCCACCGCTTTCCACAATACTGACAATTGCAGCCATTGGACCAATACCATTGGCAACGTCATTTGATCCATGTGCAAAAGCCATTGCGCATGCGGTGAAGATCATCATTATGCCAAAAATCTTTTCAATTTGAGTAAACTGATCATGAATGCTCTCTGCTTCTTTCATTTTAAGTCGATTGATCATAAAACGGACAATTACTGCTACTATAACTCCGAAAATTACTGCAGCAAAAACACTTTGTCCGACACTAAAAGTAATATCTAAATGCTTTAATCCTTTGAAAAGAGTTACCAGCGAAAGCAAAAATCCAACAAGAAAGACATAAACCGGTGCATATCGTTTTGCGTTCAGAAAAGGAGTGTCTGAATCAAGAATAAATTTCTGAATACTTCGCATCAGGAGGTATGCGAGTGTTCCGCCGACAAGCGGTGAAACAATCCAACTGAGGACTATTGTTCCTATTTTTGACCAGTTAACAGCATCGACTCCAATGCCGACCACTGCAAATCCTACTATTGCACCAATTATACTATGCGTGGTAGAAACGGGCCATCCCATCCAACTGGCGAATGTTAACCATAGTGCGGCTGCAAGCAGGGCCGATAACATTCCCCAGACCAGAATCTCAGGCTGATCCATGATTGGAGTAGGATCTATAATGCTTTTCCGGATTGTTTTTGTAACATGACCTCCGGCAAGGAATGCACCAGAAAATTCAAAAATTGCTGCAATAATAATGGCCTGTTTGACGCTGATTGCTCCCGATCCTACAGATGTTCCCATTGCGTTTGCAACATCATTTGCCCCAATGCCCCAGGTCATGTAGAGACCCAGAACCACAGCCAGGATCATAAAAACAGAACCGTATTCAACAAGCATTATTTCCCATTATTATTGAATGAAATGTCAGTATTAATTGTTAGTTGGAAGCAATCATCAAACGTAAACGGTTTCCTGTTTTTTTGGAATAATCAGCAATGTCACCAATCAATTCAAAAATTTTATACCAAAAGACCACGTCTACCGCCTTCATACTGTCTTCTATATCAAACATTCTACGTACCAGTGCATCTTCTAAATCGTCTGCTTCTGTTTCCGCATTTGAAACCTCATCAATCATTTTTAATAATTTGTCGATCTCATGTCTCCCAAATCCTGATTCAAGCACATCTCCAAATTCTTGAGAGAGACCCTGTGCCATGTAACAGACTTGCTGACTTTTTTCTACAAACTGAATAAGTTCCTGACACAAATCAGTCGGCAGGCACATTCTTCTGAGGGTAAGTAAATTGACGATGTCCTGTGTTACATCTGCAATGGTGTCCTGCATGTCAAGCATTTCCAATAAATCCCGACGATTAATGGGCATGAAAATGTTACGGGGTAGATGGTTGCGGACCTCGTTTTTGATTATATCTGCTTCTTCTTCAGCAAGTGATATTTGCTGCTGAATTTCTTCGACTTTTGAATAGTTTCCCTGATGCAGTGCATCAAAAAAATCTTTAAGCGGGGCAACACTTTCAACCACTTTGTCCATGTGATCCCTCAGTGGTTTGAAGGGCGACTTTGCAAACATAGAACTGAGATTAATCATGAAAGATCCTTTTGCTAGTTTCCGGATATAGATTTAGACAGACAATATTTTTACTTTTCATGAGTTCACAGAGTTATTATAAAAAGTATCAATCTTCATTTACTCCATTAGTCTTAAACCCCCCACTTTGCAGGTGCTGATCTTTGCGAGCCTCTTCGAGATCTGACGCAATCATTTCTTCAATCATTTGCTGTAAATCAAGTGTCGGTTTCCAACCCAGTTTTTTTCTGGCTTTAGTAGCATCACCAATCAGTAAATCAACTTCAGTCGGTCTGAAATAAGTGGGATCGACAGAAACAACAGTATTTCCTGTTTTAGTATCACGACCTACTTCATCAACACCACTTCCGGACCATCCCAGGGTGATCCCAACTTCTGCAAAAGCTCTCTCAGCAAATTCACGGATTGTGGTTGTTACTCCGGTAGCCAGCACAAAGTCCTCCGGCTTTTCCTGTTGCAACATTCGCCACATACCATCTACAAAATCGCCTGCATGACCCCAGTCCCGCTTTGCATCCAAGTTCCCCAGATATACTTGCTCTTGAGTACCCATTGAAATTCGGACAGCCGCACGGGTAATTTTTCTGGTAACGAAAGTTTCTCCTCGAACAGGTGACTCATGATTGAAGAGAATCCCGTTGCAGGCATACATGTTATAGGCTTCACGATAATTGATTGTGATCCAGTATCCATATAATTTGGCAACAGCATAAGGTGAACGAGGGTAAAAAGGAGTATTCTCGTTTTGAGGAACTTCCTGCGCTATGCCGTACAACTCGCTGGTAGAGGCCTGGTAAAACTTTGTTTTTTCAACCATACCCAAAAGCCTGATTGCTTCCAAAATCCTTAAAGTTCCAAGTGCATCAGCATTTGCGGTGTACTCCGGTGTTTCAAAAGAAACATGCACATGACTTTGTGCAGCAAGATTGTAGATTTCATCAGGTTGTACTTCCTGAATAATCCGAATCAAATTGGTTGAATCAGTCAAATCGCCGTGATGCAAAATAAAATTACGTTTACTTACATGCGGGTCCTGATACAAATGGTCTATTCTGCCGGTATTAAAACTGGAGGAGCGTCGTTTAAGTCCATGAACTGTATAGCCTTTTTTAAGTAGAAGTTCGGCAAGATAAGCCCCGTCCTGACCGGTGATGCCTGTGATAAATGCAACTTTTCCCATTTTAAGTTTTTTGATTATAAAAAGTTTTATTTGAAATTAAGTTTTTGTGGAGGACGACAACTCGTCTGCATGTAAATTTTTCAGGGCTTTGCCGACCCGGTCCAAGGCAGTTTGCAGATCTGCAGTTGAAATATTCAACGGCGGCAAAAAACGCAATACATCCGGTCCAGCAACCAAAACTAAAACCCCCTCTTCCTGGCAGGCTGTGACCATTGTGGAGGCTTTCCCTTTCCAGGCCTTTGATAACACGGCACCAAGCATCATTCCACGACCACGAATTGTTTCAAACAAACTAAGTTCATCGTTGAGTGCTTTCAGGTGATTTTTGATAACTAAGCCTTTTTTCTGTACCTGCTCCATCATTTCCGGAGTATTAACTTTTCGGAATGCAGCACCGGCAACAGCAGTGACAATCGGGTTCCCTCCAAATGTTGTTCCATGGTCTCCGGGTTTGAAGGTTTGCGCAACCTTTTCAGTGCAAAGCATTGCGCCAATGGGCAGTCCACCACCCAAAGCCTTGGCCATGGTAACAATATCCGGTTTCAGATTTGTCACTGAATTATCCGGCTGTTCAGAATCTTCAGAATTTTCCCACTGGTAGCCGAATAATTTTCCTGTACGACCCATCCCACACTGAATTTCATCAAAAATCAGCAGTACATCATGCTGGTCACAAAGTTTTCTTAAATGGGACAAAAATCCTGGTTTTACAGGATTGACACCGCCTTCACCTTGGATTGGCTCAATCAGTACTGCGCAGGTTTGTGGCCCAATCATTTCGGTTGCTGTATCAAAATCATTAAATGGACAGTAGCGGAATCCTCCGGGAAGCGGCTCAAATCCCTGTTGATATTTTGGCTGTGCAGTTGCAGTAACTGTTGCTAAAGTTCGTCCGTGGAAGGAACCTTCAAAAGTCAATATTTCCCGTTTCCCTGCTGGTTGACTTAAACTTGAATATTTTCGTGCAATTTTAATTGCCGCCTCATTAGCTTCTGCTCCTGAATTGCAGAAAAAAACCCGATCTGCAAATGTAGCTGTCACTAATTCTTCAGCCAGCTTAATTGCTGGTTCTGTAAGATAAAGATTGGTCGTATGCCATATTTTCCCAGCTTGTATATTAAGTGCCTGCAGTAGGTCTGAGTCAAGGTGACCTAAGCTGTTGACAGAAATACCTGCACCTAAATCAATATACTCATTTCCGTCACTGTCCCAAATTAGTGCTCCTTTACTGTGGGTTAAAATCAGGTTTGGTGCATATGTTGGTAAAAATACCTTTTGTGCAGTTGCCAGAAGATCAGCGGCTTTTGGGTTGTTATTTAGTTTTAATTCCGACTCTTTTTCAGTGCTGGTCTTCTTTAATTCTGCTTCTACAGTTTCTGTTGCAGAGAATTTTTCTGAAACAGCACTTCCTACATTCAGCAGACGCTCACGATTTGCCATACAAAATTCAACAAAACCCTGTTCGCCAACTGCCAGTCGAATCATACGTGGCAAAGCCTGATACAAGCGCCTAAAAGCAGTTCGCATCACAACTTCGTTTTGCAGGGCATCAGTCGGTAAAGTCCCCAGCTTTTCTTTGATCAACTTTTGGATTCGCGGTAGTTGTTCTTCCAATAGCATAGGTGTGTTTGTTCAGTGATTATTCTTTTTACTTTAGAACTTTTTCTAAAGGTTTTTAGCTTTTTCACCCCGGGAATAATTTACAAATTTATGCTAACCCATGTCTATTGTTATTTCAATCGTAGAAAGGAATAAATATGTTCAACAATTACAAACTGAATTAATTCACAACTTGCCTGTTTAACCGAATTTTTGATAATATAATTCTGCGTTTATGCATTTACCAGTTGTATTATGAATGATACCAGAATCCATTTTGGTATTTGAGACACAGCCATCTTATTGACCCAGTTCTTTGCTTTATGTTTTTGCTGTGCAGGTCTATAAAGTGTTAAAAATGTTTGCTTAAATGACTGAGTAAGCCATCTCCCCCGAATTTATCAGGTGTTAGTTTTCAGCACAAATTGAAGTATTCAAACTGACCAGGGCCCATAATTTATTCAAATTCAAAGTACCTACATTAAATTTAATTTGGACCAAACGTGACTCTTCTGAAAATAATTGAAGGCTGGGTTGTTCGCTATCCCAAACGAATTCTTATTTTAACTCTATTCCTGGGAGCGTCAGTTGTTCCGATCTTGTTGTTTCTTAAAAATGATCCCAGTCCTCATCTTCTGCCAGTCGGCCATCCTGCACGTCAAGCGCTGCAGCAGCTTCGTGAAGATTTTACTGGTACAAATTCTGGTGTTTTTATCATGCTGGAAGCTAAGGATACGATCTTTAAAACCAATACACTGGAACGGATCCAACGACTGACCGAAGCAATACAAAACATGCAGTTGCTTTCAACTGAAGACTTGGAGGCTTTGAATGTAATAGCAGAACAAATGTCCGGAAAAGAAGGTTTACGTCTGCAAAAGCTGCTTCCGAAAGAAGTTAAAGATTTAAATGACATGTTCTGGATGGAGTTTGAAGAAATGAGAGAAACTCTGGAAAATGAAGGCCGATGGTTCCCGGAATGGAATTCCCTGCTCCGGAATATTGAAGTTCGTTCTGCTCCGGTAGTGGAGGTGACGTCGATTTCGAACACTGATGATATTTATGGTTCAGAGGAGGGGTTGACGATTGAGAAAATATTTGAAGTAATTCCAGAAACTCCGGTAGAGATGAAAAGTTTGCGTCGCAGAGTTTTAGAAAATGATTTGTTCAGGAATTCCTTCTTCAGCGAAGACGGGCGGCGTACAGGAATTTTTGTAGAATTGGCAATGGACGAAGATGATTCTGAGAATCTGTATTCAACTTATATTGCATTGGAACGTATTTTTGAGGAAAACCCTGGAATTGACAAGCATTATATTGCAGGGTTTCCCATTGTTGCCGCCACTCTGCGTACAGTGATTGATCAGGACACTCAGCGCTTTTTCCCTTTTGTTGCTTTGCTGGCAGTCTTTTTCCTTTGGCTGACATTCAGGAGACCAAGCGGGGTTGCTGTTCCAATGCTGGTGGTTGGATTTTCGATATTGTTTACGCTGGCAATTATGGTTGTTTTTGAGGTTCCTCTCAATACCATCACCTCGGCTTTGCCGGTTTTCCTGATTTCGATTGGAGTCGCAGACGGAATTCACATGTTTTCTGAATACCGTGAAAATCGTATAGAAGGACTTCCCCGTGAAAAAGCTGTCTGTTTGATGCTGGATAAACTTTCTCTACCGGTGACAATGACTTCAATCACAACGGCAGTTGGTTTTTTATCGCTCACAGTCAGCGACATAGTACCGATTCTTACGTTTGGAATTTTTGTTGCCGTTGGAACATTACTGGCAATGGTCCTTTCTCTGATATTTATTCCCGCATTGCTGATGGTACTTCCGGAAAAAGTATCAGCGTCTCAGGAAGGTTCCGGAACAGATGAAACCCTTTCCAGCGGAGTACATCAGGTGAATTTCATGGATCGTCTTTTTCAAAAGTCTCTTGACGTTATGACAGCATGGGTTCTACGAAACGCACGACCAGTTTTGTTGGTAGCACTAGCTATTTGCGCAATTTCAATTTATGGACTTTCACAAGTGAAAGTGGAAAGCAATTTGGAAAGTTATTTTCAGGCAGATGCACCTTTTGTGATTGCAAACCGTGCTATGGAAAAAATGTCTGGAAGCCGTACGATCAACATTGTGATCACAAAAACAGGTGAAGAAGAACCTTGGAAAAATCCGGATAACTTGAAAGTTGTTGAAGAATTTCAGGAATTTTTAGCAAATGAACCAAGGGTCAAGCGGACACTCTCGCTTGTTGATTTGATTAAGCGTATCAGCTATGCTTTTAATGAGAATCGCAAAGAATTTAATCGACTACCGAACGGATTTGAATTTCTGGAAAGTGAGAAGATATTTGAAGAAAACGGCCAAACCGTAAAGCGAACTGTAAAGAGAGAAATAAGTGGCCGGGATTTGATAGCACAGTATCTTGTGCTCTATGAAAATTCCGGAGGTGATGTACTTTCCGACGTGGTTGACAGCGAGTATCTAAATTTAAATTTGGCAGTTACTATCAGTTCAAATTCAACTACGGAAGAGGAAAAACTTCTGCAGAGTATTGAAGATTATGCGGTCCGGAAGTTTCCACAGGGTTTTAGCATGACTTCATCAGGAATGGTGCCGATAAATGTTGCAACAAGCAATGAAGTAGTGACTAGTCAAATCCGAAGTTTGAGCGGTTCTATATTAGCTGTATTTTTAATGCTGGCTTTGATTTTTCGCTCAGTTTCCAGGGGGTTAATGGGAATAATTCCCCTCGTCTTTACGGTACTGTTTAATTTTGGAGTAATGGGATTTTTTGGTGTTCATCTGGACATAGGTACCGCCCTTGTCAGCAGTATTGTGATTGGAATTGGTGTTGATTACAGTATTCACTACCTATCCCGCATGTTTCACGAGTTAGCTGATGGTACAGAACTACATGATGCAATATCAAAAACGGTCAGACGCAGTGGAAAAGCCATTACGTATAATGCATTAACTGTAGGTTTTGGATTTTTGGCTTTGAGTGTCTCAGAGTTTTTACCATTAGTAACACTGAGCTGGATGATTTGGATCACATTAAATATTAGTGCGTTGGCAACCATGATTTTAATTCCGGCACTTGCCGTGACATTGACGGATGTTTTGAAACTAGTGCCGTCACAGATTGATTAATTAGAGCTTGATCAAAAAATATAATCAATTGTAATAATAGTTATTTACTTGTAGTTTCTGAAAAAGATTTAATAACAATCTGTCAGTTTTCAGTCGTCTGCTATCAGTATTTTGGGTCGAATTGTAATTCGGATAGCTTATAGTTGATTCTCTGCTGATTCAAAACCTGCTGAAACCATAATAAAAAATGGACGAGACAGATTCACGTTCAAAGATTAATTAACAAAATTATTATTTTATCCATGTCAAATTCATTACGTATATTTCATCAGTTACAAGCCGATTTAAATCAAATCATTTTAGGACAGGAGCGCCTGATAGAACGCTTATTGATAGTACTGTTAGCAGACGGACATCTCTTAGTTGAAGGTGCACCCGGTCTGGCAAAAACCCGTGCAATTAAAGCTCTTGGTGAGAAAATTGAGGGAGAATTCCAACGTATACAGTTCACTCCGGATTTATTACCTGCCGATGTAACAGGGACGGACATATATCGTCCCCAAGAGGGTAGTTTCCACTTTCAGTCAGGACCGGTTTTTCATAATTTAGTCTTGGCAGATGAAATTAACCGTGCTCCCGCAAAGGTCCAATCGGCTCTTCTGGAAGCTATGGGGGAAAGGCAGGTAACGGTTGGTGGACAAACGTATCCTCTTCCGGATTTGTTCCTGGTGATGGCTACACAAAATCCTATTGAGCAGGAAGGGACGTATCCTCTTCCTGAAGCGCAGCTTGACCGTTTTTTACTTCACGTATTTATAGACTATCCCTCAATAGAAAATGAATTAAAAATAATGCGCCTTGTCCGGAAAGAAGCTTTGAGTGAAATTCAAATATCATCGGATAAAAGTCCGAAATCTGCGGTTAATTCAGGAACAAAATCTGCAGGACTAAAAATTTCTGCAGTACATGTTTTTGAAGCAAGAAAAGAAGTACTGAATATATACATGGCGCCTGAAATAGAACGTTATTTGGTTGAGATTATTGCAGCCACAAGGATTCCGGAAAAATATAGCGACGAGTTGGCACGTTTGATCACCTGGGGTGCCAGTCCTAGAGGGGCACTGTCACTTGACCGGTGCGCCCGTGCCCGTGCCTGGCTGCATGAACGTGATTTTGTCACTCCGGAAGATTTGCAGGATTTAAGCGGTGACGTGCTGCGTCACAGAATTATTGAAAGTTATGAAGCTGAATCTGATGGTATTACCACCGATGACGTGATTGCAAAAATTCTTGCTAAGGTGTCCGTTCCTTAAAATTGCTTCTGTGCTTTATCTTGCATGAATATGGTAATTTCAGCAGATTATGTTCAATAACAGGTAGGTTCTAAATTCTCCAAACTAATGCTTCACTACATTGCATTCAATTACCAGAATTAAATATTCCAAACATATCAAAACAGATTGCATTTTATTTTATTTGCAATTGGTAATTCAAAACAATTATTTGACTTTCAGTCAGAATATGATTTATTCACAAATAAGCAGACAGCACACTGAACAATGAAATATCTTGACTCAACAGCAGTGGTTTCGTTTTTTGTTGTTTCTCTGGCAGGCATTGTTCAACATTCCTTTTTGCTTCAGTTGAATTCTGATTGGAGTGAGCGGTTGTTCCAAGCCTATGCACTTGGTGTGGGTTATGACGTGATGAACGGAGCTATTTTTAGCACATTAGCTGTGATTTCTCCTTTCCCAATCTTGTTTAGGAAAATTTTCTTCAGCATTCTTGGTCTAGGATTATTTGCTTTCCTGTTCACAGATTACCATTACGTTTTGATTTTTGGTACCCACCTTCCTTTTTCTACCATTGAATATTTGAATGATAGCGGTGCATTTTTGTCATCCGCAGCACATGCAGTAAATGACATAACTTTTTGGATTTTATTCGTTTTCCCTTCGGTTATACTGGTGTTTATGCTTTGGCGTTTTGGTAAAAAACGGGACAGTTGGAAAGAAGATTTTAAGTGCAGGGCATCAACGCTCCTGTTTATAATTTTAATTGGGGGGCCTGCTGCAAGTTACAGTAATTCCTATGTTTCAAAAAACATGGAAAATCCGCTTACTTCTGCAGCATTGCAATATTTTTATTATTCCAAAGATCATGAACCTGATAAAAGAATTCTTCGTCCCGAAAAATCTCTAAAAATAGTGGAGACATTAATTCAAGGTAAAAAACCTTCAGGAAAATTATGGGATAATTTCCCTCTCGTGCGAATACGTGAGGCAACAGGATGTACTGGACAGAATCATTCTGAGCTTACTAAAATTCTGTGTTCAACTGCAGACAGACCAAATATTTTAATATTGTTCCTGGAGTCATTTAGGGCTGCGGAGGTAGGTGTTTACGGCAGCAAGTTGGGGCTTACTCCGGAGTTTGATCGCTGGTCCAAGCACGGAATATTATATAAAAACTTTTTCGCAAACGGTTTTCAAACAAGACATGGACAGGTGGCCACCTACTGTTCTTTGTTTCCAAATTACGGTGCTGCTGTTATGAAGCGCTACACCAGGAACAATTTCATGTGTCTTCCGGAATACCTAAAAAATTTAGGTTATTACACCTCATGGTTTTTCGGTTCTGATGCAAACTTTGACGGACAGTCCACATTTTTGCCAAAAGTAGGATTTGATAAAATTGTAGATGAATTTGATTTCCCAAACGGGGCCATGAAACTTGGCTGGGGGATTTCTGATGAAGACCTCTTCCGGAAATGGGAAACTGTTTTAGACAGTGAGCCGGAACCATTTTTCTCTTCGGCTTTAACTACAACCAATCACCATCCTTTTGAAGTCCCGGATAATTATCGGCTTCAAGCGGGAGATTCAGTGACAGACCGCTACCGAGAATCTTTACACTATACTGATGCCATGTTGGGGGGCTTTCTTAAAAGGATTTCCAAAAAACCTTGGTTTAAAAATACCATTATTTTTGTGACTGCAGATACTTCCAGTTATCAAAATGCGGAACAGCATACCAACAATTATGAAGAATTTGTTAATCTGCATTCTCAAGTTCCGTTACTTATTTTATCAGGTAACACCGCCCTAGGAAAAAAATCTGAGGGACTTATTATCACTCAACATGCCAGTCAAGTGGATTTGGCACCTACAATTTTGGATATTTTACGTAAAAAACACATAGTTCCCTGGGTTGGGCGGTCATTGTTAAATTCAGTTGATTTGCTGACTGATGTGCCTCAACGTGCATTTACAAATCGTCCTGGAGCATATTGGGCGGTCACTGAAGAAAAATCACGTTATTATCGTGAAAATGACCTGCGAGATCATTTTTTTGGAGATCAGGATAATCAAAAAGGACTGCACTTGAAGGAAATTGGATCATCCTGGATTGAAACTATTCGCTGGGTTTTGCAGGAAAATCGTGTATGGCCGGAAATATAAAATAATGAAAGATGCTACTGAAAATAATGGAATATTTCTTGGGAAAATGGAGTTGCCGGAATTGGTTAGGATTGCCCATAAGAAAGGACTGTTGTTTACTGCAGAAAATGTTGGATCACTTGGGGGGCCATATTTGACTAAACTCAAGGGAAGAGGGATGGAGTTTTCTGAAGCCCGCTCTTATCAGTACGGAGATGATGTACGTCATATTGACTGGAGGGTGACGGCACGAACGGGCACGACACACACTAAGTTGTTCAGGGAAGAACGTGAGCGTCCAGTGATGCTGGTTTTGGATCTGTCCCACCGGATGTTTTTTGGAACTCGCCAAAGATTAAAATCAGTTCAAGCAGCCCGTATTGCCGCTTTGACGGGTTGGAGGGCACTTCTAAGGGGAGATCGAGTTGGAGGTGTTATATATTCAGAAGAAATGCATCGGGAATTCAAACCAAGAAGTGACCGACGACATTTTTTACGTTTGCTTTCAAATATTATGACTGAGCATAATCGAATTGCAGACAGGATGAATAATAATGAATGGAGTTTTGGTAGCAATTCTCTTTTTGCCCAGGCATTGAGGCGTGTGCGACAAGTAGTACATCCGGGCAGTTTGATTTACATCTTCAGTGATTTTTCTGGATTTAATGCAGAATGCCGGAAGCACTTGTTTCAACTTTCTAAACAAAATCAGCTGGCTGCCTTTTTAATTTCAGATCCTCTGGAAATAGAAGCACCATCTTCTGGACGTTATGCAATGAGTGACGGTGAGACTGTTGCCTGGGTTAACTCCGAAAATTCAAAAACACGTCAACTCTATGCTTCCACTTATGATGATCAGCTAAAAAGTTTAAAGCACGAATTACAACTATGCAGGCTAAGCTTGAAAATGCTGAGTACAGTTGACAATGTTTCACAGATTTAATGAATCAATCATTTCGATTACAAACAATTTCAAATGCTGGAAGAAAATCCTCTAATAAATTTAAAAGACATTCACTTACCTCCAGCTGTTGAAATTTGGCCTCCGGCTCCAGGCTGGTGGATTGTGGTAGTAGTACTGCTTTTGATTATTGTGTTTTGCGGAATGTGGATCAGTCGCCGTTTTGAACAGCGAAAACCCAAAACTGAAGCTCTGCGATTGTTAAAAAATCTGCAAAATCAACATAATAATTCCGAAGAATCATTGGAAATACTCAGGGATTTATCGCAATTACTGCGTCGGGTTGCATTGACTTTTTGTGCAGATGAAAATGTAGCTTCACTGCATGGATCCGAATGGTTGGAGTTTCTTGATAGAACAGGAAAAACCACTGAATTTACTCAAGGAGCAGGGCGCGTATTTGGAAAAGAACTTTATCAGCAAAATCCGGAAATTGAAATAGATGTTTTGTTTCCAATGGTAAAAAAATGGATTATGGATTGTAGTCAGCAGTATTGAACAAAGCACGGAAAATGTTTTTATTTGAGAATGGTGTGTTTGAATTTATTTGGCTTTGGGTGGCATGGTTCTGGCCACTGCCCTTATTGTTTCGTGTTCTACCACCAGTTGATAGGTCAGTTCAGGCTCTTCGTGTACCTTTTTTTCATAGAATTGAAGTTTTGCCTAAATCCGGAATTTCAGCTGGAAAAAACTCAAAAGTCTTGCTGTTAGCCGGATTGGTATGGAGTTTGATCGTTCTGGCAGCACTTCGGCCGCAATGGGTTGGAGATCCAGTAGAATTCCCTGTTTCCGGACGAAGTGTGATGCTAGCGGTTGATCTTTCCGGAAGTATGAAAGAAACGGATCTGGAACTGCACGGTGAATCCGTGACGAGGCTGGATGTTGTAAAATCAGTTTTGAGGCCTTTTATTGAGCGGAGAAAAGGCGACCGGCTGGGGCTGATTCTGTTTGGAGATCAGGCTTATCTGCAAACTCCACTGACTTTCGACAGGAAAACATTACGGCAAATGCTTGAAGAGTCTGAATTAGGTCTTGCCGGACAGAAAACTGCAATTGGTAATGCAATCGGACTGGCCGTAAAACGTATGAAAGATCTTCCGGATAAAGAAAAAGTATTGGTGTTACTCACAGATGGTCAAAATACCGCCGGTGAGGTTACTCCTGAAGATGCAGGGCGTTTAGCTAAAGAAACGGGGCTACGGATTCACACCATTGGTATTGGTGCAGATGAGGCATGGATAAGGGCTTTTTTCGGCAAGCAAAAAATTAATCCATCTGCAGAACTTGATGAAGCAATGCTGAAATCTTTAGCAAACCAGACTGGTGGTACATATTTTCGGGCGAGAAGTACAGAAGAACTGGAAAAAATTTATGCAATGATTGATAAAATTGAACCGTTGGAAATAGAAAAAGAGGTTTACCGTCCACGTCAGGCCTTGTTTATGTGGCCACTGGGTTTTGCAGTACTGATAGTTGGAATATGGTCTGCCGTTTTATTGATTAGAAACTAATCATTTTTATTATGTTAAGTTTGTAATTGATCTAACAAGAAAGAAATATTTGGCCGTCATTGATCAGATAATTTCTAAAGAATTTTCTGACTGAAAACAAAGAGCTAAATAATAAGTGACAAGTGCATCTGTTATTGTTCATCTCGGGAGTTATGAAATTTTGTATGATACTAATAGTATTGACTTCGTTATGTCATCTCGACTGAAGGGAGAGATCTGATAAAATACTAATTTCTTATAAGATACTTCACAAGTGTTTGGGATGACACGATAAAACTCATGATTGTCTAGTTATTCATTCAAAGCAAGTATAAATTATGAACAACACAGGGTAAGGTGAATATTCATTAAAGCACCAGCCTAATATTAGTTAATTATTTTGTTATCAGAATTTCAATTTTTACGCCCTCTGTGGCTAATAGCAATACCAGTTCTCTGGTGGATGGTTTTTCGTTTCCTTGGAAGATGGTGGAGCAAAGGAAACTGGGAAGATGTGGTAGAACCGCATTTGCTGTCGTTTCTTGCAACAACTCCGGCAACGCAAAAACGGAGTCTGCTGCCGTGGATCATCTGTTTCGTCGGTACTATTCTTTTGCTGGCTTTGTCCGGACCTGTCTGGCAAAAGAATCTACAGCCGCTTCTGCAAAAATCACTGGCCAGAGTACTGGTTTTGGATTTATCTTATTCCATGCTGGCAACAGACATAAAACCAACACGGTTTGAGCGAGCACGTTTCAAATTGAAAGACCTGCTAGGACATTTTGTTGAAGGTGAAACTGCACTTATCGTATATGCAGGAGATGCATTCGTTATCAGCCCATTGACCCATGACCCAGTCACCATTGCGTCTCTTCTTACGGGGCTTCATCCGAATATTATGCCTCTTCCAGGAAGTCGTCCAGATCTTGCAATTGAACTTGCTGCAGATATTTTAAGCCGTAGGAGTGGCGGTACTGGACATATCATCTGGGTTACAGACGGAATTGAAGTACAGGATATTACAGCAGCAGAAAATGCGGTTGGTTTGAATCGCCTGTCAATTCTTGCAGTTGGAACTGAATCCGGCTCACCGATTCCCTTGTCCGGAGGAGGGTTTCTTAAAGACAAAAAAGGGGGAATTGTAATACCAAAACTTTACATAAAACCTTTACAAAAACTAGCCGCTCAAACTCATGGAGCCTTCACAAAATTGAGTCCGGATGATCGGGATGTGGGGCAAATCATTGCAGCAGAAACTTCTGCAGATGATTTTGTTGAAGACAAACAGCAGAGAACTTCTGATAAGTGGAATGAAGAAGGACCATGGCTCTTATTACTTGTCTTGCCCATGGCAGCGTTGCTGTTTCGTAGGGGGCTATTGATTTCAATTGGATTTGCAGTATTACTTGGAGTCACTGCAAGGCCATCTTCAGCGCTCGCATTCGGATGGGATGATTTATGGTTACGACCGGACCAGCAGGCAGCTAAATTGTTTCAGCAAGGTGAAACGAAACAAGCAGCTGAACTTTTTGAAAGTTCGGAATGGAAAGGGGCAGCGGCATATCGATCTGGCGACTATGAAAAAGCAATTAAACATTTTTCTCAACAGAATCATTCTCGGGCCAATTTTAACAGTGGAAATGCATTGGCCTTTGCAGGACGGTTAAAGGAATCACTGGAAGCTTTTGAGCGGGTGTTAGCAGATAGTCCGCAAGACGTAGATGCGCAGTACAATCATGATTTGATTAAAAAACTACTGAAAGAACAACAAAAGAAAAAACAACAGCAGGAGGGACAACAGGGTGCAAATCAAAGAAATAAACAGGATCAACAGGATGGCTCTAGTCAAACTCAGGAAAAACAAAATGCACAGTCCGCCCAGGATTCGTCTGGTGACAATGAGGGTACCAGTGATCAGCAGACAGCAGAGGGCGTAAATAATTATGCTGAAAAGGAATCTACTGCAGAGAAAAATAATGAAAAATTTGATGAAGAAAAAACTGAATCTCCAAATAATAAAGAAGGGCAGAAAAAAATAGATGGATCTGTAGAAAAAGAAAACGCAAAAAACAAGAAACAGGATTCAACTCCGGTTGATCTTGCCAAACAGCAATTCCTTGAACAATGGTTGAGAAAAATACCCGATGATCCCGGGCGTTTGTTACGCAACAAAATGGAAAGGGAATTCCAACGCCGCGGAAAACAAAAATATACAAATGAACAATATTGGTAAAAGATGATAAAACTATTTATTTTGGGAATCTTGATATTAGCCGGTAATCCAGCCTGGGGCGATGTTACTGCATGGGTAAATAAAAATCCGGTAGTGGTAGGAGACGTGTTCCAGTTACATGTAGAAGCAAAAAATGTTGATGATGCCGAGGAACCAGATTTAAGCGGAATTACCGGTTTGCAAATTTTGAATCGAAGTGTGCAAAATCAAACCTCTATTGTTGGGACTTCTATCACAAGAACTTTGAGCTGGACCTATATTATGATTGCTCCATCTTCCGGAGATTACCTGATACCAGCCCTCCAGGTAGGAAATGAGCAAAGCAATCCCATTGCATTAAAAGTGACTGCATACTCACAGAACCAGCAGCAGAATTATGTTAGTCTTGACGTGGAGGTTGTTCCCAAAAAAGTTTATCCACAGCAGCAGATTCTCGTCCGGTTAAGGATCTCTCGAACTGGAGTACAACTGGAAAATGAATCGATTACACCGTTTGAACTGAAGGAAGCACTAGTAGAGGAGCTAAGTCAAAAATCCCACCAGACTGTCAAAAATGGGAAAAAACATAAGATTACTGAAATTTTATATGCAGTGATTCCGGAAAAAAGCGGGACACTTGTTATTCCACAGGTTCGTTATCAGGGTGAAATAATTCAAAGAAGTCCATCACAAAATAATTTTGGTAATTTTGGCAATCTTTTTCAAAAACGGGGACGAAGAATATTTAGTACAAGTACAACGCAATCAGTTGAAGTTAAGCCACTGCCGTCAGGTTTCAAGAACTGGTGGCTACCGACAGACAAACTTGTGATAGAAGAAAAGTGGCAGCCGGACCCTCCGGTATTTAGAGTAGGAGAACCGGTGACTAGATCTGTTGCGATCTTTGTAAATGGTGTTTCTGGGAATCAAATTCCGGAATTAAAATTTGATTATCCTGTTACTTTGAAGGGATATGCTGATCAACCTTTAATTGAGACAGAAAAAACGGAAAAGGGACTTAAAGGAATGCGAATGGAAAAATGGGCTCTTATTCCGAGTCATCCAGGAAAAATTGAATTTCCGGGAGTTTCTGTCAGTTGGTGGGACATTAAAAGTGATACGCTTCAGACTGCAGTCATATCTCCAAAAATATTTGATATACTTCCTGGAACAGAAAATTTACAGGAAATACCTGAAGAGGAAACTGCTGAATTACAGTCAAATCAGGTAGCAACTGCAGAATTTCTGCAGGAAAAAGAGACAGCAATAGAATCATTCCCTTGGAAGATATTGGCTTTCGGTTTAGCATTTCTTTGGGGCGCAACAATGTTGATGTGGTTTATAAATAACAAGAATAAGGCTGCTACTGTCACTAAGTATGAAAACAAATTAAAACAGGATCGTGAGAACGCACTTAGAGAAGCAACTAGAAATGCAGAAAAAGCTTTTCATTCCGGAGATCCCGGAATTGTGCAAACGGCACTTTTAAAATGGGGTACTGCAGTTTGGGCTGATGATCCTCCGCAAGGTTTAGAACAAATTGGGGAAAGATTGCCGGAACTTAAGAATGGAATAAATGATCTAAATTCTGTACTCTACGGAAATAATAGAACAAAAGAAAGTTCATTGGAAAATTTAATTAATGATTTTCACAAGATTTCATTATTAGATAATAAATTTAATAATAACAAAGGACAGTCACGGTTGGATCCTTTATATCCGGAGTAGATATGATTGAATATTTGAGCGCCTTTTTAAACGCTTATTTGACAGAAAATTTATTAGAATTAGGATTGACAACAACCATGGTTGAAACGCTAGTGCGCGGAGGATTAATTTTGCTGGTACTTTTGTTTAGCTGGGTTGCTCATAGAGTTTCCCAGGGTCCTATAAAGAGGTCAATTGAGAAATTTGCAAACTACACCATTCAGCAATGGGACGATATCCTGGTTGAAAAACATATTGTTAAACGTATACTTTACTTTATACCACTAATACTTCTTTATGTACTGTCCTCACCAATATTGACAGGAACATCACTGCTGCCGTTGAGTCAGACATTGATCAGTTTTTTGTTTCTGATTGCCGGAATGATGTTTTTGGATGCAATGCTGAATGCACTGTTGGCAATTTACGGCAAATCTGCAATTGCAAAAGAAATTTCGATTACTCCTTTTGTGCAGGTACTTAAGTTGGTGCTGTATTTTGTAACAGGCATTTTGCTGTTGTCTTTGCTGCTTCAAAAAACTCCTCTCTACTTTTTAAGTGGCTTAGGAGCCTTAACTGCAGTATTGATGTTTGTATTCAAAGATGTGCTGATGGGATTTGTTGCAGGAATTCAGTTAATTGCTAATAAAATGGTGGCTCCTAAGGATTGGATTGAAATGCCTAAATATGGGGCAGATGGAGATGTGCTTGAAATAACACTCACTACTGTCAAAGTCCAAAATTTTGACAATACTATCACAACTATTCCTACTTATGCACTTATCAATGAGTCGTTTAAAAATTGGCGTAATATGAATTTATCCGGAGGTAGAAGAATTAAAAGATATGTAAATATTGATCTCGGTAGCATAAAGTTTTGCAGCAGTGAAATGCTGGAAAGATTAAAACGTATTCAATTGATCAATCAGTATATTCAAAACCGGCAAGAAGAAATATTGGTTTATAATAAGAAACACCAGGTTGACGAAAGCACACTGGTTAATGGCAGAAGATTAACAAATATCGGAATATTTCGCTCATACGTTGAAGCATATTTAAGACAGCATCCCGTGATAAATAAGGATATGACCTTCCTCATACGTCAGCTTTCGCCAAGTGAGAATGGATTGCCGATTGAAATATATGTTTTTTGTAAAGACACTAACTGGACTGCCTACGAAGCAATACAGGCTGATATATTTGATCATATTTTGGCTGTAGTTCCCGAATTTGATTTACGTGTCTTTCAAGAACCATCAGGCTCAGATTTTCAAAAAATAGCACTGTAGGTATATTGAAAATATAAGATAACAATTATTTTGAAATTGTGACAAATATGTATAATTAAAATATAATTATATTATGACAATATAAATTATTATATCATTAATAAAGAGGAGAGTGGTTATCGCTCAATCCGATTTCCTAACGATCGAGCAAAATATGTAGTACAATGCCTTAACAGAATAAAAACGGAATTTGTGTTTCATCTGGTCGATTTGGTTCGCAATATTTTGAGTTGCATGTAGTTGCACCAAGTGAATAATTTGGTAGAAAT
>ENA-UPTF01000095-UPTF01000095.1-marine-metagenome-genome-assembly--contig:-NODE-95-length-59435-cov-5.610937_pt1 | contig 59435 bp, 72 predicted proteins | sample MGYA00238166_ERZ767019 | MGnify/ENA primary metagenome ERZ767019 (study PRJEB28930, sample SAMN06266391) | marine metagenome | isolation source: Sea water from 250 m depth | place: Atlantic Ocean | study... | reverse complement strand
TCTCATAATTTTCTGCATCTTTTTCCTTTAACTTCATATCAGTTTCTAAATGTCTGATTTGTTCATTCAAATATTCTTTCTTCCTATCCAGTTCTTCTAATGGAACTATCTCTTCTATTCCCTTTCTAATCTGATCAATTGTTTTTCCTGATTTCTCTAGATTGTCTTTTTTTACATTCCCTCTTTTGCCGTTAATTAGAATTTCTTCTTTCTTCTCATTTACTTCATCTTCTTTAGCTTTGATTAATTCATTTGCTACACTGATCTTTGTTCTTTCTTCTTTAACCTTGTCATATTCGTTATTCTTTGAGGTAAAATTTTCTTTCTTAATATTGAATGATTCTTTGATTATTTCTAAATCATTTTTCATTTTCTTGATTATGTCATTTTTTATTTGCATTCCTGCTTCCACTTCATCCAATCTCTTTATTTCTCCCTTTTTACTAATTGCCGCCTTTTCAATTCGTTGATTAAGTGTTTTTGCATTGTCAACTGCAAATTTATAGGCTTCCATATCAAATGCTATCATTAAAGTATCTGTTCTTGACTTCAAATCCTTTTGATTCCCTCCTAACAATGCCTTTAATTCACCTTGTTTTGCAAGAACAAAATAATTGAATATTTCTTGTGCTTTTTTTGTCTGATTTATATTTAGTATTCTTGAAATCTCTATCGATAATTCAAGCGCTGTAAATTCTTTCTGTTTTTTTTCATCATGATACTTTATTACCCCTGGTTTTTGTCCAGTTGTTTTCAGGTTCCGAGTAATTGTATACTTTCTGGTACTATTATTCTCATCCTTGGTTTCAAATGTTAGACTAATTGTGCCATTCTCTTTACCTTTTCTTATCAGTCGCTTTGTCCCTCCAAATAGTGCTGCTTCTATCGACATCATGATGCTTGATTTACCGGATCCTATATCCCCTCGTACCAATGTTTTACCTTCTGCAAATTCTATCTTTGTCGATTCATGGCTTCTAATATTAATCAGTTCAAGTTGCTTGATTATCATTCTTCTACCATTTCCGATATTTCTAGTGTTTCTATTGCCTCTCTAGTTATTTTGTTTTTTAATGCAGTAGATTCTTTCGCTCCTTCTATGGGTGATTTTTTAAGTATTTTTAATAGTTCATTTGCCATGATTATTCCTTTTTCATTTTGCAACAACTTATTCTCAGATCTAATATTCACTATGTTTTCTTCGAATAATCTTTTTTCTATATCTGATTTATCTCCATCCGATACTCTGACGTTCTTTAATTCTTTTGTTGTTAGTTTATTTCTGTTAATCTGTGGCGATATTGCATTTTTATCAGTAAGGTATTTTCTTATTCCGATTGTGTCAATATCGGATGTATTTCCTGAAAGTAATTCTCCAAAAATTCTTACTACTACTAGTCTGTTGTCCACTTCTTCATCTTCTAATTTCTTATTTATTTCATCATTAACTTGTTTTGATCTCTTTCCTGTAACATCAAATTCAATAAAATTTCCTTCAATTTTCTTTATCTCTATAAATTTAATTCCATCATCAATTATTTTATTATCTTCACAAGATACTATGTAGAACCCTCTTTTCTCACCCTTGGCTACATCTGTATAATCTTTCGTTCCCCAACCTATGAATGAAGGCCCAGGAAAAATTATATTCTGATAATTTTGAATATTGAATTTATCTCTTTTGTGTATGTGGCCCCCCGCATAATAATCAAAATCTTTAGGAAACCAATTGATAGGAATACATTCCATATCCATTGCACCTTTCAAAAAACTCGGTTTAAATTCCTCAATTCCACTGTGGAATACAAAAATTTTGAAACCATCTTGATTTTCGAGATACTCTCTGTCTAACTTTTCGAAATACGTTTTTTCCAGACCTACTTTTCTCGCAGAAATTCCTGCTAATTTCACACCGGTTTCTCTGTCTTGATACATTTCTAACCTTATCTTTCCCTCCACTGATTTCGGATTATAAATTTTGACAATTAATTTTGCCGCCTCTAATAGATCAATCATTGAATCCTGTCCAGGACTGTAATCATGACTTCCATAAATTACATAAACTGGAATGTTCAATTGTGATAATTCTATCAATTTTTCAATAATTTTCTTAACTTGTTCTAGTTCGGGTACAGGTTTATCAAAGAAATCTCCCGCAATAATTATGAATTTAACTTCTTGTTTAATGCAAATATCTATCGATTCATTAAAAGCTTGAATCTCTAATTCCATCAATCTTTTGTCTTTATGAGCTCCGATATGTATATCTGCCATATGTGCAAACTTGAACATTATCTTATTCCTCAATCTAGTTTTAATTCATAGTCGTCTTCATTCTTCTTAGATTCACGTCCTGCTATGTCTTCAAAGAGTGGTGTGTATATCGGGATTGCAAATTTTGTGAAAACACTACTTACGATCGCTTCTCCTTTGTCTAGACTCCCAATGGTCTTGTCTTCTTCCGATAAATCCTGTGCTGCACAATCGATTATTGATCTTCTCTCCGCAGACATCTCATTTCCGAGAATTATCTTTGTATTGAGATTACTTAGAATAATCTTTGGAATCAAACTGGTAAGTTGTGTAATTGCAATCAAACCTACTTTGAATTTTCTACCTTCGCGTGCAATAGTACTGTAGATATTCTCTCCTGCTTCTTGCAATTGTTCATTTGATAAAACTCTAGGAGCTTCTTCTATGATTATACTTATCGGACAATTGTCTACTAACTGTCCTTTTCCTTTTGACGCTCTGTATCTGTAAAATACCTTGCTTGCAATCATACTTCCAATCAATAGTTCCGTTTGATCAGCTAGTTTTGAAGTATCAATTATTACAATTTTTCCATCTTGTAACTGTCCTGTAATTGAATCTAGTGTAGATTCTCCTCCCTGAAGTGTAAATACGGGATTATCGCAAATTATTTCTCCTCCTTTATTGTATACTCCTAACGACGTCCTCAATTTTCTTTGTAGTACTGCTAAAGTTGAATCTTGTACCATTGTTCCAAATGTTTCTACCTCGTTTTGAAGAATTGCTTCTATCCAATGTTCTCCAAATTCATTTGAAAATAACCATATTGCCTGACTTTGCGCTTCAGTAAAATTTACTATTCCTTCAAAGTGTTCTGGCGAAATGGTTCTTATGTTGATTAATAATGTATTGCCCCCTACAGGTGCATCTGAAGAATAATATCTTAACTTCTCTTTTGCATTCTGGTTATCCTTTAATCCTAATTCGTGTCTTCCATAATACTCATCATGAGCATCTAAAACCAATACCCCGAATTTTCCTAATTTTAGAACGCTCCATAACATCGTTTTTACTAAATTGCTTTTTCCTCTTCCTGTAGTGGCTGGAATTAAAACGTGGTGAGTGAAAAAATCATTTCCATTTAGTTGTACGGGAACATCATCTAATACTTTTGAACCACTTCTTATGTTTCCTAGGTATACTGGATCTTCTGGCGGTTCTGATATAAACTGCAAATCCTCCTTTGTCGCATATCGGATTTTTGAAAAAAACTTTGGTAATACTTTAGGAATCTTTATCCCTTCTTTCGTTATCCTGATTATTGCTTTAGCCTTTGCCAATGTATAATTTCTTAAATTTGATTCATAAAATCCTATATCATCACCCATTCCTTCCAAACTAAGCCCTGCAGCTAACTCCATATTTGATGGTGATATTTGACTTCCAAAACTAAGATCAAAAACCTTCAGTATTACTGAATTGTTCTCATCTTCGTCAATAATTAATAAATCACCTAATTCTATATTTTTGCCTACATTCTTTTCTCGTATTAATATTCCTGCAACATCGCCCGAAACTACTTGGCCAACAAAATCAATCTCTTTATCTTGCAACTCTTTCCCCTATAATCTTGTAGTTCTCTTGAGATAAATTTATTCTTGGCAATAACTATTCACACATTGTCAATTCGATATTATTTCAGTATCATGTTCAATATATCGTGAGCATCTTTTGCTTGGATGTGCCTCAAAAATTCTTTAGCTTCTCCTGATTGAGATAGTATGGATGTTATTATTCCTCTATACTCGTCACTTTCGTCATAAGAAACCCTTGCCATATTGTCTGCATCGATTAATCCATAAGGATACCCGATAAATGATAGATCGTTAGAATTTCTCATAATCGTAGAAAAAACCTCATTAATTTGGAGATCATTTAATTCTTCAAATGTCCTTCTGTCAACCTCAAAACGAAAAATCCTATCTGAATTCCTTGATAATTTTATTATAAATATCATTACATCGTGATCTGTTGCAGTTGATACTGCAAATGGATAATACCATTCTCTTTCAATATTATTTTCTTCTGCCAACCTGTTTATACTTCCCAACAATGACAAACCTGTTGTTGTCTGTAACGAACTTGTTTTTGACAATCCGCATAAAATTATCCCGTTTTCACGCGCTTTTCTTCTTAAATTCGACAAATATTTTGATTCATTAGTAAAATTCGTTTGCAAAGTTCCATCAATCATTAAAATATCATTTTCATTTAATTGATCGATCAGGTTGGTTGCATTTGTCCATTCTGAAAACCTTCTTCCTATCGATGATACCCTAGAAATATCAGCTACCTGGTTACCGCTCATTATACTCCGATCATTGGCAGCAAAAGACAAATCCTCTTCTTTTGGCAATGTTTTTTTCATGTCAATATTATTCGTACCTAGTTCAAAGATTGTTTTATATTGAATTTGATTATCGACTAATGATGTTGAATAAGTCGCTGAATAGAACTCTACTTTATTGTTCACTATGCGACGATCATTGTGCCATTTTGCACCGTATACCCGATTCAACTGTATTGAGAAATTGGGGGCTCCAATCAATTCCAAGTTTCCTCCATCTACAAAAGCTATGTCTCTTGGAGATTCAATTTTATTAATTAATCTAAAATTTTCTTTTTTTGATGAAAAAACTTCTATATCTTCACCTTGTATATGAGGGTCGCCTATTTCCCTGTCTGATACTTCGGGGATTAGTCTATCAATTAATTTTCGTGCACCAGGAATCATCAAAATAATCTATTAACTGTATATCTAATGTATTTTATTTTAAATCTTTGCAAAATGTTAAAACTAACCTTTTGTCAACTTTTATTATGTCCTATATTCCTCTTGGTACGACCTCTCCTGACTTTCATCTAAAGGCTACAGATAATAATTTCTACAACCTTTCTTCTTTTTCAGATAAAAATATCCTTGTTGTTATGTTTACTTGTAATCATTGTCCTTTTGTAAAAGCATATGAAGATCGGTTAATAAAAATCCAAGAAGACTATTCTAACCGATCAGTGTCCCTCGTTGCAATTAATTCCAACGAAACAATTAATTATCCTGAAGATACATTCGAAAAAATGCAAACTCGTGTCACTGAAAAATCCTATAACTTCCCTTATCTCAGAGACGAAGACCAGAGTGTTGCTTCATCTTATGGCGCTTCATTTACTCCTGAAATCTTTGTATTTGACTCGGATAGAAAATTACGATATCATGGCCGTATTGACGATAATAAAGATCCTGATTCTGTTACTTCTTCCGATTTACGCCTTGCTTTAGATGCAATTCTGTCTGATTCTACCGTTGATAATCCTGAAACTCACGGTATTGGTTGTTCAATTAAGTGGGCTAAATAGATCTTATTTTTCTGTAGAATCTATCCATTGAAACTTTCTTTGTAATGTTTTTGGATATAATTTATTCCAATCTAATTCTACTTGATTTGACCAATCTTTGTATATTCTTGGATCTATATAGTTTCTCAACGACGTATTAAGATTGTATTCCTTGGTTTTCTTATCAACATCAACCTTCAGTTTCATTTTATTCAATCTTTCTTCTATTCTGTTATGCTTCTTATTCACTCGTTCTTTCTCCTTAATTATGCGAACTTTCTGTCTCTCTAGTTTCTTCTTGAGTTTAGGCTCATTTTTATGTAATTTCTCATCCTCACATCTTATTTTTTCCCCATTGATAATTAATTTCTTATTACAAATCACACATTCATAGTCATTAGTTTTTATTATTTGTTTGATATTCTTTAATTCCATATTTACATCTTTTAATTTGTTTTCTTTCTTCTTCATACTCTCTTCCCAATTCTTCGTTGGTGTTTTTTTATGATTACATTGTATTGCAGCTTCTAAGTTAGCCATCTTTGCATGATATATCTTTAGGTAATCATCATCTACTGATTTTAACCCACATTTGTTTAGATAATCAATAACTTGATTCGATGCATGAAATGTCCTAAAGACTTTTGCTGTGACTCCTTTCTTACAATCTGCTAGAAACTTGTTTACATCAGACGATGATATAAGAACGACTTTGTTTTTACTCGATGGTTTATCAAAAATTTCATCACTTGGTTTTTTCCCTTCTGTAAAATCTTTAATATTTTTAATAAATTGTTTATCTCCTTCTAGTGATTTTTTCCATCTTACACTGTCTTTTCCAAGAAAATCGAATTCTACTTTATTACCATTGATCGTTATATGCTCGACTCTTAATGTTGTTGCACCTACTGTATCTGCTTCGTCATCATCTTTTTCATCTCCTACTCTCATTGCTAAATTATCAATTAGATATGCTACTGTTGCAATTTTTCTCACTTTTTCGTCTGTAGACCCTAAATTATTTTTTATATGTTTTCTGATCTTCGTAATTGCTTTCTGTAAATTAATGGCTTTTTCGTATTTTGCTTTATCTTGTTCCTGACGAATTGTCGATGTATCAGATAACCAAACGTATTTGTCTTTATCTGTTAACTTATCATGCCATCTCGCTAGCCACGTTGATGTATTATCGTGTTTTATCTTCCCCCATGTTTTATTTTTAATTGGACAATCTGGAACCTTAGATTTTTTCCCTAAATTTAATACGATGTCTTTTGGTTCTGCCATACTTTTCCATTTGCCTCGGAAAGGATGTTCACCCCTTCCCATGAAAATTGAAGCTGGTTCTACCATGTAATTTCCTACTTCTGTCTTCGCTCCATTCACAATTGCATATCCGTATATCTCCTTTAGTTTCTCTCTCCTTTCCTTGCGTTCTGCAGCAAGTTTCTTCTTAACTTCTGGTTTTGAATTATGTTCTTTCTCTTTTTCTTGTATCTTTATCATTTCTGTAAAATCAAAATCTTCAATTGATAGATTTTTATATTTTTCTTCAAACTGTTGAAGAAAATCTTTTGTGAAATTTTTAATAAAAACTTTATCTTGGACATACGGCGTATCCCTTTTCTTCGTCCATGCCCATGCCATTTCTTCTTGTTTTCTGTTTAATGTTATCTTATTTCCTTTAATTTTGACTGATATCTTCTGGTAATTGTATTCTGGAGGGAATAATACACCATTATGTTCTAACGTTTTCCATTTCATATCAGTCACTATTAATTTTAATTATTCATCAATGTAGGATAAATATTTTTCATATATTTTTTACTACTTAATTTCTTATTATAGGTTTACTATGTTAATTGTTTAATTAAGTCCTTATAGTCGTTAGTTACTGTCTTTAATTGTTTTACACCATCTTCAAGAGACATTGATTTTATGTCCGTTCCTCTTAAAGTAAGCATTTGACCCCATTTTTTTCCTAATACAAGATTAATGGCCGCATATCCTAGTCTTGCACCGTAGACTCTATCAAAAGCCGATGGAGTTCCACCTCTTGCTAGATGACCTAACACTATGTGCCTTGTTTCAATTCCGGTTTTATCTTCAATCAATTTCGCAAGCTTCTCTCCTGCTCCCCCTAATTTTACATGGCCAAATGCATCTAATTCCTCATCTTGTGTAGTGTAACTTCCATCCTTTTCTTCTGCCCCTTCTGCAATTACTATAATTCCTGTGTTCTGTCCTTGTTCCTTTAATTTCTTTACTTTATCACATACTTCTTTGCTGTTGTATTTTTCTTCTGGATATAGTATTACATCTGCTCCAGAAGCTAATCCTGAATGTACAGCTAACCAACCTGCATGTCGTCCCATTACTTCGACTACCATGAATCTTTCATGTGATTTACCTGTACTTCTTATTCGATCTATTGCTTCTACCGTGATGTTAATTGCAGTATCAAAGCCTATTGTATAATCTGTTGAAAATAAATCATTATCGATAGTCTTTGGTACACCTACCACGTTTACTCCATTTTTATATAATTCATTTGCAACACCAAGAGTATCTTCTCCACCCATGGCAATTAATCCGTCTGCTACTTGTTTTAAATTCTCTGAAACTATTTTTATTCCGTTTTCCATTTTAACTGGATTAGTCCTGCTGGATAGCAAAAATGTTCCTCCTTCTGAATGAAGGTTTTTAACATCTTCCCATTTCAGAGGAAAATGATTCAACTCTACTAGTCCTGCCCAACCTCTCTTTATTCCAATCATTTCTACATTATTTTCATGCGCAACTTTGGCAACAGCACGAATTACTGGATTTAATCCTGGTGCATCGCCGCCTCCAGTCAGTATTGCAATTTTCATTTGTATTCACTTATGTTATGAATCTAGTATCTCTTTCCTTCGAAAATTACTTCTTTAATCTTTTTCGTAATTTCTAGAGGTTCTGGATGTTGCCACACGTTTCTTCCAACTGCTAAACCTGTTGCACCTGCTTCCATTACTCCAGAAAGCTGTTTAAGAAATTCTTCATCTGTTTTTGTTTTTGCTCCTCCAGACATGAATACATGTGCCTTTCCTGCAGATCTTACTGCCCAGTTGAACGTCTCTGGATCCCCACTGTATTTTATCTTCACTGCGTCAGCACCTAATTCCATTCCAATTCTTGCCGCATAAGCTACTATGGCAGGGTCCATATCTCCACCTAGTTCTTGAACTCTTCCACCTCGTGGATAAACCCATGCTATTGCTGGTAGATCATTTTTGTGAGCTTCTTCTTGTATTCTTCCAAATTCTTGAAACATCTCAGGTTCATGATCACTTCCTGCATATATCGTATATCCAATACCTTTTGCTCCAAGACTTACTGCTTCTTCCACTGAACACACTTGCCTTGATAATGGATCTCCTGCAGTTAAGTTGTCTTTTCCATTTACCTTGATAATTAATGGGATTCCTGAAGATTTATCATAATATTTCTCCGCACATCCTTTGCCAAATATTATTCCTGAAAATCCTCCACTGACAGCTGTATCCATAATAAATTGCGGATCAACATTCCTGTCATCGAAATCTGCACTAGGACCATGTTCTAGACCTTGGTCATATGCTATGAGGGCACTTTTTCCATCTTTGATAAACGGTTTCATTAAATCATCCATATGCTATCTAGATAAATCGTACAAAACCTCCTAATAATTCTTATCTTCTGAACTAGATTATTTCAGATAAAGAATTTATATCACCTATTATATCTCCATCTAAAGTCAAAAATACAGCCTCGTTAATATCCTCCCTTGTTTTTCTTATTATTGGACAAATATTCTTCTTCCTGTGTACAGAAAAACCACTAGCTGTTAATTCTTTATTAAATGAAGGTACTGTTATGATCTCTAACTCTTCTTTTTTATTTCCGAACAACGCATCTGTCTTCGCTTTTAATATCGACCATATCTGATACCCTGAAAGTGGACTATCTTGTCGATTATATATTGGATGCAGATGCCCAATAATTATTCTGTTTATTCCTTCAAAAGTTTCATTTATGTTTGTATGACCATGTAATAACGCTGTCGAATTGATTTTTATCCCTCTTGAATCGGCCAATTCTACTTTCTCAGGAAGTAAATATCTTATATTACCATCATGATTTCCTGGCACTACTAAGACGTCTACTAATTTTGAAATTTCTCTAAAAAACTTTGGAACCTGTATTCTCTCTGACTTTGTCATTGATGACACGCTGTCTTTGACATCTCCTAACACGATTACTTTATTGGGTTTTTCTTGTTCTATTAACCTGACCAAAACTTCTTGCATCTTTTCAATAGAACTCTGAATTGATATTCCTTGCTTGTTGAATCTCTCTTCAAATCCAATGTGCAAATCACTGATAACTATGTGCTTCTCATCTTCACTGTTCAATATTAATGCTGGTTCTGGATATAGAATTTTTATCAATTTAATCTTGATATATTGGTAATTGTATTAAATCATTCATGAAGAAACGGTCTTCTGACGACCTTGTTAATGATTTAATCAACGAAGGCCGTGTCAAACTACATAAATTCCAACCTAGTGGAAGGGAACTATGGACTGTTGTAGGAAATTATGGGGACCAATTAGTTTTCACTAACTCTGATTATTGCAGCTGCCGTGGATTTTATTTCTCACTAATGAAACAAAAACTAGCTTCCTGTTATCATTTGAAAGCATATAGAATCGCGAAACAACGAAAACAATATTCTCTTATTGAAATCTCTGATTCTGATTATCAAATCTTTTTAAAATTACTTACTAGGAGTATCAAAAAACAAATAGAATTAAACTAATTTTTTCTATTTATGATGACTTTTCCCCATCTACATTCTAATTTATTGTTCACAAATAGTGTTACAGCTCTAACTAATGCTTTATTCTCACATTCTCTACCTGCTTTTTTAATCTCCTCTAAAGATTTTGTCGTATCTAGAGTAAAAGCTTCTTGAGTAATAATTGGACCTTGATCGAGATCTACCGTCACAAAATGCGATGTCGCACCTGAAATCTTAACTCCTTTTTCGAAGGCTTGCATATATGCCATTGCTCCAGGGAATGCAGGCAATAATGATGGATGTATGTTTATTATTCTATTTGGATAATTCCACACAAATTTTGGAGATAATATTTTCATATATCTTGCTAATACAACAAAATCTATGTTATTTTCGTCCAAGATCTTAAGGATTCTGTCTTCTCTTTGTACCTGTTGTTTATCTTTTACGAAAATAAATCTAATTTTATGTTTTTTACATATTTTTTCTAATATCTCAGTCGTACCTATTACTATTGGGATATTTACATTTAATTTTCCCTTTTTAACCTCTTCTAATAATTCAATTAATACATGATCTTCTTTTGTTACTAAAATTGCCATATTTTTCTTCTGTTTTTGTTCATCATAGAAAATCCTTGCTTTCATATCTAATTTTTTTGCTTCTTTTTCTAACCCTTTCTTAAATAATTCTTTATCAAACTTTTTTTTATTAATTGATATCTTGATATTCATAAAAAATGTACCATTTACTACATTTTGGTTCACTTCTTCGATATTACATTGATTGTCAAAGATGAAATTAGTTATTGTAGCTACAATGCCTTTCCTATCTTGACCAATAATCGAAATGTCAGCACTCTTCATTTAATCCCTTGTTCATATTGATACTCTAATTATTAATATAATTATCATAGACATCTTAACTTTAATAATAAAGCTTCGAGAGGGATTTGAACCCTCGACATCTTGCTTACAAGGCAAGCGCTCTGACCGGTCTGAGCTACCGAAGCACTATTTTAATAGGTTCCCTATTAAGATTGGTTAATCTGTCTTTTTTTATATTACTTACTCTATTATAATTTATACTATGAAGATTGATGTCTTAGATTCTGGGTTTATTGAGGTTATGGACCATCTGGGCGATGACCTTACTGTTGTAAATTCTGCACGTGTTTCCTTTGGTAAACGTAAAACTATGTATGAAGACGGAGATAGGAAACTTGTAACCTTTCTCGCTAAAAACAAACACTATTCGCCATTTAGACATATGGTTGTTCAATTCCATATCAAGGCTCCAGAATTTGTTATGAGACAATGGTACAAGCATGTTGTTGGTATTGAAACTACTAGTTCATCTGCTACGAAAGACCATGCCTGGAATGAAATTAGCGGTAGATATGTGCCTGTTAAAGATTTTTACAAACCATTGGTCTGGAGACAACAATCTACCGATAATAAACAAGGCTCGGGCGAAGACATGCCTGAAAATATTAATCAGGAATGTCAAAAAATATTTGATAATTTCATGATAAATGTTGACGAATCTTATGAAAACCTACTAAAACTAGGAGTTGCCAAAGAACAAGCACGTACAATTCTTCCTCTTAATCAATATACTGAAGTTTATTGGACTGCTTCTTTTCAAGCTATAATGAATTTTCTTGAATTGCGAACTGAAAAAACTGCCCAATGGGAAATTCAACAATATGCTCAAGCAATTAAACAATTAGTTTCGAAAATCTATCCTGAAACTACTAATATCTGGTTTGAAACCCACGACCTAAAGGAATAATTATTTCTTTCCATCTTTATTCTGTAAATATCTACACGTATTCTGAAATCTGCATTCATGGCATCTCGGATTAATTGGTTTACAAATTAATTGACCAAATCTTACAAAGTATTCATTAACATGTATCCAATATTTTTTATTAGTGATCTTTTCTAATTCAATTTCCGTTTCTTCAGGGGCTTCTGTCTCCACTAATCCTAATCTATTAGAAATTCTATGTACGTGCACGTCTACTGGTATTGCAGGTTCTCTAAATCCATATACCAAAACACAATTTGCTGTTTTCCTACCCACTAGCGGCAATTCTAATAATTGATTTAATTCTCCAGGTACCTGACTATTGAATTCTTTGTAAATAATTTCTGCCACTTGTTTTATCTTCTTTGCTTTAATCTTATAAAATGCAACAGGTTTGATTAATCTTCTAACCTCGACAACTTTTGCCTGAGATAATTCTTTAGGGTTCTTATACTCATTGAATAATCGATTAGATGCTTTGTAGGTTGTGTCATCCTTTGTTCTCGACGATAAAATCGTTGATATTAATACCTTGAATGGATTTCCTTCTTTCTCTACTTCTCCAAGCATTGTTAATTTATTAGTTTGTTTCTCGTCAATCATTTTTTTCATTTCTAAAAGAATGCTTTTCATAAATTATCTCTACTCTTTTTTTATTTTTTTCAAATCCTCGATAAAAGTTTCAACCTTTGTTTGATTTCTTAATATTGCCGCAGGATGATAGGTTAGAAGATACCTGCTTTCTTTCTTATTTATAATCTTACCATGTTGCTCTCTTAATAATACATCTTCGTGTTGTTTCTTTATTGCGGTCTTGCCAAGTAGTATTGTAATTTCAGGTTTGATTAATCTAATTTCTTCTTGTAAATATTTGTTGCACAATCCTATCTCTTCTTCTGTCGGACGACGGTTTTTTGGCGGTCTACATTTTACTAAATTTGTTATATATACTTCTGTATCTTTTATTCCAATTTCTTTTATACTCTTTCTTAATAATTTACCTCCCCTGCCGCAGAACGGAATTCCTTTTTCATCTTCTTCTGCTCCGGGAGCTTCTCCTACAAAAATAATTTTATTCCTCTTTTTTCCTTTACCAGGCACTGAATTATTTCTTGTTTTATATAAATCACATTTCTTACATTTTTTTACATCTGATGATATCTCTTCTAGTGATTTGTAATTCATATTATGAATTAATTTACCTTAACTCGAATAAAAGATAATTGTAGCGACGAACATGGTATATGTTATGAAAGATTTGTTAAATAAACAGGTGTTCCTTCTTGATATCGAAGGAGTTATTTGTGAAAGCATTGACAAAGAAATTTCTCTTCCTTTTGTACAAAAATTTATTTCTTCTCTTAAATCCAATAATATTCGTATTGCAATAGTCACAAATATCTCTCGAAATCCAAAAGCAACAGTTCTTGAGAAACTTAGATCAATGGACCTTTTAATTCAACCTGATGAATTGTATACATCTGGTTCTACTACTACACAAATTATAAAAGAAACATACAATGATCCTAAATGCTTTGTTATTAGCGAATGGGGTCTGAAAAAAGACCTCGAAGATGCAGGAATCTACGTTTCTAATGACGACGCCAATATTGTAGTAGTTGGCGCTAATCGTAATCTGACTTATAGAGAATTAAACCACGCAATGCGCCTTGTTCTTAACGGAGCTGAATTAATTTGTTCTGGCACCACTCAATTCTTTAAAGGAACACATCATTCTGATACTGGTTACTTCCTTGGAGAATCTGCAATAGCACAAGCAATTAGTCATGCTACTGGTAAATCGATTCGTTATATTGGAAAACCATATCCTGAAATTTTCAATCAAGTATTATCTGATTTTAATGTAACAAATAATGAATCTGTTATGATTGGCGACACCCTAAATTCAGATATACGAGGTGCAAATTCACTTGGAATTACCAGTATTTTAACAACTAACGATCGTATTATTGATATAAATTCTATTCCAAATAAAGACAGACCTAATTATTCAGTTAAAAACATTAAAGAACTTTATGACAAACTATTCTAATCTCTCATAAATAATATCGAACCAAATATTACTAGTAATAATGAGGCACTGAGATTAACGATAAATGGAAGGCCTATCATGTCTGTCAAGTAATACGTAACAGGACTAGCTAGAATTAACACTGATGAAATTATACTTATTGTAAATTTATTATTATCTGACTTCATGACAAATGGTATTTGTATAAATGCGGATTGCAAAAACATTACTGCTGCGAATAATATAGGAAATCTTCCTGTTATGAATAATCCTAATGCATTTGTCTCAGCATCCGAAACTGCTACTGCTTCTCCTATAGACACTAATACGATAATTAATCCAATAATCCTCATTCGTTTTGCATGAATTCCTATTAATCCTGCTCTTTCGTCTTCATTAGTTTCTCTAATTTGAAAAATTAAACCCATGCTGATTGATAGTAATGATCCAATAAGCCAAAGTGGATTTCTTGTTACTGATAGAAAACTCTCTTGAGCAGTCAATCCTGCAACACCAATATCGAATCCAGTAATACCTAGATACAATGCTATTGGCATTAAGTAAAGTCCAAATGAAATATCTTCTACAGTATCTGTTTTCATCTTCTTCTCTCCTTAAAATTCAGCCCTTAACTGTATCTAAACTTTTCCTTGCAAATGTTAGATATGTAGTGTGTCCGACCATCCTCATTGCAGGCCTGGTTTTCCCTTCTCTAACTTCCATTTCTCTCATTAAAATTTCTAATGTTTCAATCTCTAAGAAACCTTCATTCTGTAATTCAATAACAACTTTCTCAACTTGATTAATTGTCGGTGATACTGAAGCTAATGTACCTCCTGGCCGAAGACAGCCTTTCATAGTTTTTATTAACGTCCAAGGATCACCCAAGTCTAATATTGCCACATCCATGTCTTTCTCTTCTAAACCTAACTTTGCATCTTTAATTTGTAATGTAACGAATTCTGACAATCCTGCTTTTTCAATATTTTTTTTCGCAATTTCATGCGATTCTTCTCTTACATCATAACTATACAAATGCCCATCTGGACGAATTAAATTTGCTATAAAACAACTTAATGAACCGCTTCCAGTGCCAGCTTCTATGACCTTCTTTCCATGACTCAAGTCCGTCCAACTAGCAATTATTGCCATATCTTTTGGATATAATATCTGCGTTGCACGTTTTGATTTGAAAATATAGTCATTTAGTCTTGGATATAGTAAGTATATTTCCTGCTTTGTATTAGTCATTACAGATTGTCCATATTCTTTTCCAATTACCTCCTCTACTTCAATATATCCAGCATGAGTGTGAACTTGTTTTCCTGGAGAAACTTGGATTAACCATTTCTTTCTTGGCGATAAATAGAATAAAACAAAATCATTCTCTTTAACTAGATTGTCTTTCATGTATTTTGCGATATCTATTATAATATAAAAATGAGACTAAGCTCTCCACCATTCAAATGATAAGAACTCTACTTCGTCAGAATCCTCCACAACCGCTACAAGAAATTTCTTTTTAACAGTTGTTGCAAGACGTCCTGCAAGTACAATAGCCGTTGCAGTAAGATTCGACTCAGGTTGCATTACCTGTATGATATAAGGGGCGTGATCAATCCCTGGTCCTTGTTCATATACTGCAAAATCGCTTCCAAATTTAATTCCAGGCGTGACAATGTATCCTCTGGACCTTAACTCTTTGTAGACAAGAAATTTCTCTTTAAATAAAACATATTCACTTTCACATTTTTCTACTAATCTTCTTTTTGAAACAACTTTTCCAGAATTCGAGTCACGAATAGTTAATTTTTTTTCAGAAACAAGATGATATCCTTCAATTAAATCCAGAATTAACGGAGCGTCAAAATCGGTTCCTTTAGGTTTGGGTACACCTAATGGTTTCCCGTAATAGCCATTGCCAAATATTTTCTTTGATTGTTCTATGTCCCAAATTACAATTCTATTCTCTACAAGTTCCCCTTTAAACAACTTATTCAACATACTAAAGTCCAATTGCAATAATTGTTATTGAATCAGCTGCTGATGAACATCTATCTGCCATTTCTTCTATGTGTTCAGCAGCGTCTTTTAATAACATGGCGTCTTTTGCAGCTGTTATCTCTTTCATTGTCATTTTTACAAGATTTCTATATTTCAAATCTGTTTCTCTTTCAATTTTTTGCAATTCATTTGCAATCTGAATTACATTATCTGGATTAACCGCAAGAGACCTAACCATTTCATTTAATTTATTGACTAGTTCAATGATCATGTTTAATAATTCTTCAAATTCCTTTTTTATTGAAGCTTTTTTGAGTGACTTTGTATCTACTATTGACAGTCTAAATGCAACACCGCTAGTGTACCCTGCTATTTCTTCAATTTCATAAGCTGTTTTCAATAAATCCTCTCTATTCATTAATAAACTTCCTACCTCAGCTAATTCCCTAGTTAATGCCCTTCTATATCCTTCAACTTCATCCTCAGCTTCGCCTATTTTTTTAATACCATTGTTTACTTTTTTCTCATCATTTTCAATAACTGCATTGAATACATTTACTAATTCTCTTGATGAATCTAGTACCTTTCTTGTTTCGTCGAGTAAAACTGCTTGAGTTTTTCCTCTTGCTTTATCTTCAGAACCTCCAGAAAACATACAAATTACATGTTATACAAATTAAAAAACCTTAATCTAATTTGAGACTTTCTTTAATTGTTTCTCATATTCATTCATTATTTCCACCGTAGTCGTTATGTCTTGGGGCTTCTTGTCATCTCTTATCCTTCCGGTAAATATTGGAAATCTTAATGCAAGACCAAAATTCTTCCTAATTTCATTTTTATTCGATGTATGAATTGGGCTTATTGTTATTTCTGATCCACTCACTTCTAATACAATCTCTGGCTCAAACCATACGTCCATATCCATCTTCGAATCTACCCTTACATGTTTGTTTTCTATTATATTTTTTTGAAGTATTTCATATATTGTTTGTAATTGTTCATCTGAGAAACCCGTTCCTACTTTACAAAAACTTCTAAACACGTCTTGTCTTTTGTCATAAACTGCTAACAATAATGCTCCATATTTGTTTGCTCGTTTTCCTTTCCCATACATTGCTCCTATTATTACTAAATCTAGCGTATCGGACATTTCTGACGTATATTCTCTCTTTAACTTGATCCAAAGATATTCCCTTGCTCCTGCTCTATAATTTCCTTGAATATCTTTTATTACTAAACCCTCACATCCTTCTTCTAACGCTTGTTCAAGAAAATCATCAATCTCATTGGCATCTTGAGTTATCTTATTTTTAATAATCTTTAATTTTTTGTTTTTCTCAATTATTTTAATTAAAATCTTCCTTCGTTTTTCATAACTTGAATTTGTTAAATCCTGATTATTGAGATATATTATATCGAATATGTTGACTGATATTGGATAGTTCTTTACTGCCTGTTCAATTTTGTATTTTCTTCTTCTATGCATTAATTCTTGAAAAGGTAAATACGATCCACTTTCTTTATCAATTGCAACTGCCTCTGCTTCAAGTATCATGTTTTCTACTTCTAATTCCTTCATTATGGCACAGACATCAGGATAATGATTTGTTATATTCTCTAATTTTCTAGAAAAAATTTCTGTTTGCTTATTATTTACATGAATTTGTAATCTTTCTCCATCCAATTTATATTCTAAACTTATTTTTCCATCTACTTTCTTAATGATTTCCTGAGATGAACTTAATCTTTCTGCAAGCATTGGCCTAATTGGATTTCCAACTACTATGTCTATTCCTTCTAATCCCTTTAACCCATTATCTGCTACAAGTTTTGCTACTTTTCCTAAATCACTTGAAATATTATATGCCCTTTCTAAAAATTTCCTATTCGCTTTATCATTTGTATATGCGACAGATAATGCATCCAATACTGTGTAATCTGCTATTCCTAATCTGAGTATTCCCATCAATGTTCTAATAATATATTTTCCTTCTATTGGTGTACAATCTGACAATAGTCCTGCTAAGTGTGCAACCTTCATATCTACTGACCCGTGTCCCGCAGTACTTGCAATCTCTTCAAATGTTTGATAAACTCTTTCTACAGTTAATCTGTCTCTTACTAACGTTGTTTGTACTTTATTTGATAATGAAATCTTAGTCACCTCCCCTAAATCCCCCGTTCTTTTATACTCCTCCATAATTCTGTCCTTAGACATTGAAGTAGATTTTTCTAATACTTTTATTACTAATTTGTCGGACATTCCCAATTCTATTCCATAAAAGTCTGGTTTTATCTTACCTTGTGTTAGATAGATGACTCTTTCAATGACATCTCTTGGTGTATTCCTAAACAGTTCTGATAAAATCTCTAAAAGCTCTAATCTTTTCCGAGTTTTTTCCATGTTTTCATATGCTTGTGCAACTATGTTATAATCCACACTTACTCAATAACTCTAAATATTATTAATCTAGTCTTTTTTAATCGTGGTAAAGTTTATCTTACTATGTTTTTAGATATATTGTATAACATGTCAGAGACAAAAAAAGATACCAAGTCAAGCTGGAACAAACCAAAGGAGACTTCTGATACTAAATCTAGTAAAAAACCAAAGGATGAGTCTATTGGAGACATTAATCATGGACTCTCTATGCCTAAAGTTGACGAGACAAAACTAAAAGACCTCTTTGGAGGAACCAAAGCTATTACTTTATACGAAACATCCAGAATCTTGAATGTAAATGCGTCAGTTGCTAACAAATTTCTCAAAGATCTTGAATCTAAGAACCTTATAACTCGAGTTGGAGGTTATTCGGGTCATTATATCTGGAAATTAATTGAATAAATCTAAACCATAGTTCTGATAATCACAATGCTTAAAAATCAATTCAAGGTTATTTTAATTTATTCAAAGTGATTTAGTATGGGTAGAAAACATTCAGCTCCAAGGCGCGGTTCTCTGGCATTTCGACCAAGAGGTAGACATGGCACTCTCAATGCAAGAATAAGAAACTGGCCTGCTGTTAAATCTGAAGACCCTACATTACTTGGTTTTATGGGTTTCAAAGTTGGTTCTATTAATGTACTGACTATCGATAACGTCGATAAATCCCCTACTTTTGGAAAACCTATTTTCAATCACGCTACCGTTTTATCATGTGCTCCAATGACCATCGTTGGTTTACGAGCATACAAAAATAGTTTGGACGGATTATATGTTTTAAGCGAAGCATATGCTACTAATCTTCCTAAAGAACAATCAAGAAAACAAAAATTAAATTCTGATTCCAATACCAATATTAATAAAATTCAAGATAATTTAGAGTCTTTAGAAAAACTTTGCGCAATTGTTTCCGTCCCTCCTAAACAAGCAGGACTCTCTCAAATTAAACCATACTCATTTGAAATTGCAATTGGAGGATCTACATTAGAAAGTCAATTTAATTATCTTAAAGATAATTTGGGTAAGACTGTTTCTGTTTCTGATATTATTAAACCTGGAATGTTAGTTGACGCACTTGGTGTTACTAAAGGTAAAGGATGGCAAGGACCTGTAAAAAGATTTGGCATAAAAAAGAAACAACACAAGTCTCGTAAAACTGTTAGAGAAGTTGGTACTGTTGGTGCTTGGAGTCCACAAAATATTATGTATACTGTTCCTCGTGCGGGTCAAATGGGATTTCATCAACGAACTGAATATAACAAGAAAGTCCTTTTTATTGCTAATGAAAAAGAACAAAGTGTTAATCCTGATGGAGGATTCATGCATTTCGGTTTAGTCCCAGAAGATTATGTTATCGTTAAAGGTTCATTACCAGGTCCTATTAAACGCCCTGTTGTACTTAGATATCCTATGCGACCTAAACATACAAAATTGGATATTCCTAAAGTCCTAAAACTTAGTACTCAAAACGGTGAATTAGAATGATGTTTCCTGTATATGATTTAGACGGAAAAGAAGTAGAACAAATTCAGGTTCCTCTGGTATTTTCCACTCCATATAATCCTAGATTAATTAAACGAGCAGTTCTTGCTTTACAATCTCATACTCGAATTCCTAAAGGAACTGACCCACTAGCTGGAGAACGTGGTAGTACTGAATCCTGGAATACTGGTCGAGGTATATCAAGAATTGGCCGTGTTAAATCCCATAGCGGACCTAGAGGAGGTAGTGCTGCAGGAGTTGCAGGTGTTACAGGAGGTCGTAATCCACATCCGCCCAGAAGTGAAAAAAATATCTATCAAAAATTAAATAAAAAAGAAAAGACATCTTCTCTTATGTCTGCTATTTCTGCATCAATGAATCGTGAACTTGTGATTAATCGTGGCCATAAAGTCGACAGTCTTCTTAATATTCCATTGGTTATTGTCGATGATTTAGAATCGATGACTCGAACCAAGGATCTTCAACTAACTTTGATTAACTTGGGTCTTTCTGATGAACTTGAACGTATATCTAACGTTCGTCTTCGTTCTGGAAAATCTAGATTACGTGGCCGTTCACGAAAAATCAAAAAAGGTCCCATAATTGTCTGTTCTAAGGACTTGGGAATTGGCGATGCTTGTAAAAATCTCTTGGGTGTTGATTTAGTAGAAGCAAAAAATCTTAATGTTTCTGATTTGGCTCCTGGAACCGAAGCAGGCAGACTTGTTATCTGGACCAAAAGTTCTTTCTCTAACTTATCTAGCAATATCTTAAAAGCGGTGGAAATTAATGCGTCCTGACCAAGCTTCATCAATAATCATTCGACCCTATGTAACAGAAAATACATTTGATCGTATTGAAAAAGAGAATAAATTGGTTTTTATTGTCAGTGACGATGCTACCAAAAACACTATAAAACAAGCTCTTAGTATCTTATACGAGGTTAAAGTGAAAGCAGTTAATACAACGCAAACCATCCAAGGGAAGAAGGCCTTTGTGACTTTCGGCGACGATTATTCGGCCTTGGATCTTGCTACAAAATTAGGTGTTATGTAGAAATGGGTAAGCGAATTCTTGTTCAACGTCGTGGCGATGGAGGTATGCGTTATAGAAGTCATAATAAAGGTAAAATTGCTCCTGCTTCATACCCCTTCTTAGATCCATCAAATACTTCTAATGGCATAGTAAAAGACTTGTTACATGAACGCGGTCGTTCTGTTCCTCTTGCTAAAGTAGTATTTGGCAATAAAACTTCTTATCTCCCTGCTGTTCATGGACTTGAAGTAAATCAAGAAATTTCAATTGGTTCTGATTCTGAAATTAAAGATGGTAACATTCTTCCACTACGGGACATACCTGAAGGAACTTCTATTTGTAACATTGAACGAACCTATGGCGACGGTGGAAAAATTGCTAAAAGTGCAGGTACTTCTGCATTGCTTTATAGTAAAACATCTACAGGTTCTATTGTTCGTTTACGTTCTGGTAAAAGTATTATTATTCAACAAAACTGTCGTGCTACTATTGGCGCACTAGCTGGTGCAGGTTTCAAAGAAAAACCATTCTTAAAAGCTGGTACTAAAGCACATTACGCTAAAGCATATGGTCATCTCCATCCTAAAGTTCGTGGTGTAGCTATGGGTTCACATTACCATCCATTTGGTGGCGGTAGACATCAAAGTCCCCATCAAAGTACATCAACTTCTCGAAATGCACCACCTGGTCGTAAAGTAGGTTCAATTGCAGCTAGTAAAACTGGTCCAGGTAGAGCAAGAAGAAAATCCAGGATTTCGGAGGTATAATAAATGGCTAAAGAATTCAAATACCGAGGTCATTCAATGAAGGAACTACAAAGTATGTCTCTAGATGAATTCTTGAAACTTGTTCCATCTCGTCAAAGACGTTCCCTCTCCCGTGGATTATCTGATAATAAAAAGAAAATACTATCACAAGTTGATGATTTGATTAATAATTCGTCTGACCAGACTATTCGTACTCATTCTCGTGATTTGATTCTCCTTCCAAAGATGTTAGGATTGACAATTCATGTATATACAGGAAAAGAATTTGTTCCTGTAGAAGTTAAACCCTCGATGATTGGCCATTATCTTGGAGAATATGCTATTACTAATAAAAAAGTACAACATGGAACACCTGGAATTGGTTCTTCCAAATCAAGTCTATACGTCCCATTGAAATAGGTTTTAGAAATTGCAAAACCTTATATTTTCATTAAAAGATTTTTAAATTCTATAGTTGAGGTTAAAATAGAAAAATGCCTAAATTTGGATATAGTTTCAAGGATTATGATCCAGTCGTACACGCACGTGCTTCTGGTCGGGAAATCAATATGAGCCCAAAGGCCGCTCGTGAAGTTTGTAATACTATTAAAGGAAAAAAACTCTCTGATGCAATTAGTTTACTCGAAGGTGTTTCAACTCTCAATAAATCTATTCCATTTCGTCGACACAAGAAAGAAGTAGCTCATAGACGATCTAATGATAAATTCCATGCTGGCAGATACCCTGTTAAAGTCGCTAAACATATTACTCTTATACTTAATGAAGTCGAATCTAATGCCGATTTCAAAGGTCTTGACGTTTCGAATCTTCGTATTATACACGCTGCTACACATCGCGGACGTACTATACCCGGTTATATTCCCCGTGCAATGGGACGTAGTTCACCTATGAATCATGAATTGGTTCATATAGAAATAATTGCAGGTTGATTAAACTATGGAAAAATCTCAAACTACTATGATTAAAAAAGTTTTGGCAAAGAATTCTAGTCTTACTGCACTAAATGATTTCCTTAAAGCTCAATTACAAGATGCTGGGTATTCTGCTGTAGATATTGTTAAAACACCTGTTGGCACTACATTGAATTTATTTGTAAATAAACCCGGACTTGTAATTGGACGAAGAGGTTCTGGTATACGTTCACTGACTGAAGCACTTGAAACACAATTTGATATTACTAATCCTCAAATATCTGTTACAGAAGTCAAAATCCCAGAACTCAATTCACAGATTATGGCTAGTAGACTTGCATCATCTGTACAACGTGGTCAACCAATAAGAAGAGCAGCTAATTGGACAATGAGAATGATTATGAATAACGGTGCTCGTGGTGTAGAAATACAAGTTGCTGGAAAAATGCGTAGTGACAGAGCAAGTTTTGAAAAATTTAAATCTGGAGTAGTTCCAAAAGCAGGTTTTACCGCATCACAGTCTGTAGACGTCGCATCTTGTGAATCATTATTGAAGGTTGGATTAGTTGGAATCAAAGTGTTCATTGCATTGCCAGATAAACATATCTCAGAATTTAAACATCTTACGCATAAAGTTACTGATGCTACTAATACTTTAACCGCCGAAGCACCAGCCGAAGCACCAGCCGAAGCACCAGCCGAAGCACCAGCCGAAGCACCAGCCGAAGCACCAGCCGAAGATTTGTCTGATACATCTGAAACAAAGGAATGAATTAATTATGCCTAAAAATAATATCCAAAACTATCGTAATATGTCTGAAGAAGAATTACTTGAAAAACTCAGTAGTTTGAAAATCGAACACTCTCAAATCAAATCTAACATAAAAAGAGGACTCATCAAAGAAAATCAGGGTAAAATCCGTCCTGTAAAAAAAGACGTCGCTCGAATTCTAACTGTATTGAATCAATTAAGGAGTAATGAAAATTGAATAACTTACATGATTTGAAATATAACGAATTAACTGGTAGAACACTCACTGTTCTTTCTTCTACTGATTCTTCTCTAAATGGTATTAGTGGTCTTGTAATAAATGAAACAAAAAATACCTTTCATATCTTGAACGACCAACGTAAGAAAATTATACCAAAGTCTAATTGTATATTTAATTTTAATGATAATTCTGAATCTATAAATGGCTCGCTATTAATTGGAAGGCCACAGAATCGTTTAGCAAAGGTAAGAAAACTATGAAAAATATTGGATTAAATGTAGAAAAACCTAGTACTGATTGCGACGATCATCATTGTCCATTCCATGGACAAATTTCTATAAGAGGCAAGTTGATCCAAGCACGACTTATTAAAACCCGTGCACGTCGAACTGCCGTTGTTCGAATTGAATTCTTTCACTATGTAAAAAAATACATGCGATATGAGAAACGCCGAAGAAATATTATTGCACATCTCTCACCATGTCTTGATGTTAAAGAAAATGAACTTGTAACTATAGGCGAATGTAGACCTCTTTCTAAGAGTGTTTCTTTTGTTGTTCTTGGGAGGGTTAATTAGTAATGCCAGCTAAAGCGAAAATTCAAGTTGCGTCAAGACGATATATTACTCGCGCATTGCCTGTTGGTGCAGTAATTACCTGTGCAGATAATAGTGGTGCAAGGACACTCAAAATTGTTATGGTTACAGGATGGAAAGGCCGTTTAAGTCGGTTACCTGCTGCTACCTTAGGAGACCAAGTTACTGTTGTAGTACAAAAAGGACCTCCTGAATTACAAAAACAAACATTTCCTGCTGTTATTATTCGTCAAAAATATCCAGTTCGTCGTCCAAATGGCGTAAGAATTTCATTTGAAGACAACGCTGCTGTAATTATCACTCCTGAGGGTGAAATGAAAGGAACTGATATCAAAGGTCCTGTTGCCTCTGAAGCTGCTGAAAGATGGCCACGTGTCTCAAATGCTGCAGGTACAATTGTTTAGGTGATTATGTAATGGTAAAAAGATCAAAAATTATGAAAGAATACTATAATGCGCCTCAGCACGTAGTTTCTAAACGTATTAGCGCTCCTTTATCTGATTCTTTACAATCACAATATAATACAAAGTCTATTCGATTAAGAAAAAATGACGTTGTAAAAATCCTTCGTGGCGAATACAAAAATCTTGATGGAAAAATTACACATGTTTATATTAATGAAGGTATGATTTCTGTAGATGGCATTACACGAGAAAAACTTGCAGGCGGAAATACTCCTGTGAAGATTCACGCTTCCAATGTCATTGTTACCTCATTGGATCTAAAGGATTCTAAAAGGAAAATAAAATTAGAGAAGGTGGAATAGATGGGAAAAAAAGCAGGCTCTAAAATATTAAAACGTACAATGTCTCCAAGTTTCTGGCAAATTGAGAGAAAAAATAAACGATTTGTTACTAAACCTAGTTCTGGCTCTCATCCATCGAAATTAAGTATTCCTCTTACTGTATTAATTCGTGATATTCTTAAACTAACTAGGACATATTCCGAAACTAAAATTATTATTCGAGATGGACAGGTAAAAGTTGATTCTCGTGTAAGAAAAGATCCAAATTATCCTGTTGGACTTATGGACGTTGTTGAAATCATAAAGACTGATTCAGTCTATAGATTAGTTCCTTCTAAAAAAATGATTTCGCCTATTGTAATTCCGGCCACTGAAAAAGACATTAAATTATGTAAAGTAATCAATAAGGTCTCTGTCGATAAGTCTACTTTTCAATATTCATTCCATGATGGACGTACAATGAATCTTGATTCTTCTACTAATGTTCCTGTTGGATCCACCTTCAAAATTGAATTACCATCACAAAAAGTTGAAAAAATTATTGAATTAAAGGCTAATAGCCTTGTTGTTTTAATTGGTGGCCAAAATAAAGGATTAATTGGAACAATTAAAGATATCAAAGAATCATCATTCTCTCGACCGAGAATGCTTGATATTATTGTAGATAATCGAACTATAGAAGTTAAACAAGAACTCGTTATGGCAATTGGTGAAAAAACTTCTTCAATAACCATACAGGGAGATGAATAATATGCCTAACCAGATTGATCAAGTAAAACTTAGTAAATTGGTAATTAATATCGGCGTCGGTAAATCTGGCGAACCCCTAGAACAAGCTAAAAAAATTATTCTAGAAATTTGTGACCAGACTCCTGTCACTACTTATGCTAAAAAATCATATCGAGAACTTGGCGTTCAAAAAAATTCTCCTATTGGTGTCAAAACTACTCTCAGAAAAGATATTGCTGAAGAAACTTTAAAGAAATTACTTGTTGCTCGCAGTAATAAAGTTTCTAAACGTTCTTTTGATTTAACTGGAAACTTTTCATTCGGTGTTAAAGAACATATAGAAATTCCAGGTACAAAATACGACCCACAAATAGGAATATGGGGTATGGATGTATGTGTATCTTTAGAAAAAATTGGCTATGGTGTAAAAAGAAGACAAATCAAACCTAGTACTGTTGGAATAGGACAACGAGTTAGCAGAGAAGAAGCAATTAATTTTGCCAAAGAAAATTATGGAGTTATTGTGGAGGAATAAATATGGCAATAAAAATTAAACAACGATATCCTACTTGGCGCCATAAAGATGGATCAGTTAGAAAGTTTGGTAAAGGCGCTCGTACATGCGTTCGTTGCGGTAGATATTCCGGACTAATTCAAAAATACGATCTTAACCTTTGTAGACAATGTTTTAGAGAACAAGCTGTTAAAATAGGATTTCGTAAATACGATTAGGTGATATGGATGCCCGCACAAAATACCCTTGCTAATCTCTTTTCAAACCTTCAGAATGCTGAATTAAGAAACAAACATGAATGTTTAGTCATTCCTTCTTCCAAATTAATTATTGACACATTGAATACTATGAAAGAAAATAATTATGTTGGTGAATTTGAAGTGATTGATGATAAGTTGGGCGGCAAAGTACGAATACAATTACTTGGAAAAATTAATAGATGTGGTATAGTTTCTCCACGTTTTTCTGTTTCTAAATCTGATTATTCTCTCTGGGAAAGACGTTTTCTACCTGCAGTAGGAATTGGAATTCTTCTTGTCTCTACATCTAAAGGAGTTATGACACATGTAGATGCCGAAAAACTAAATGAAGGAGGAAGGTTATTAGGATATGTCTACTGATCGCAATTCATTAATTCGGGAAATTTCTTTACCTGATGGAGTTAGTGCCCAGTTTATAGATGATTTACTTACTATTACTGGTCCATTAGGAACCACTTCTAAAGATTTTCGATTAATTCGTGCTAATCTTAAAGCTGACTCGAATAAAATTACTATTGAATCTCTTGGTTCAAGAAAGAAACAACGTGCTACTTTTGGTACTACTGTAGCTCACATCAATAATCTGATTATTGGCGTAACAGAAGGTTATACCTATAAACTCAAAACCGCATTTGCACACTTTCCACTTTCTGTAAAAACTGAATCTGACAAGATAGTTGTTGAAAACTTTTATGGCGAACGTGGCAATCGTATTGCAAAAATTATTGGAAATTCTGATGTATCAGTTAAAGGAGACGATGTTATTATTTCTGGAATTAATGTCGAAGAAGTTTCTCAAACTGCAGCTAATCTTGAACAATCTACTCGTATAAAAAATAAGGATTTACGTGTTTATTTAGATGGAATCTATCTATATGAAAAGGGACGTGGTAAAGAATGAGTCAAGACAATAACGATACATCTGATGTAAAACCTGTTTCACCAACAGATTCCGCATCTAAACCTAAAGCTGCCCCAAAGAAGGCCGCATCTAAACCTAAAGCTGCCCCAAAGAAGGCCGCATCTAAACCTAAAGCTGCCCCAAAGAAGGCCGCCACGAAACCGAAAGCCATTAAAACAGAAAAATCTGTTAAATCTAAATCTGATTATCTTTCATTACGTACGCAAATTAATAAAAAAAGACCTGCTTTCCGAGCACAAGAATCTTGGAGATATAAGAGAATTGATTCTCGTTGGCGAAAACCTAAGGGATTCGACAGCTTCATGAGAATTCAAAAGAAAAGCTGGCCTGCAATAGTTAAAATTGGTTATAGGGGACCTAAAGCAGTTCGTGGATTGCATCCATCTGGCTATAACGATGTTTTGATATACAATATCGACTCTCTAAAAACGCTGGATCCTTCAGTTGATGCAATAAGACTATCTGCAAAAATTGGAAAAAGATATAGATTATTAATCATTAATGAAGCAGATAAACTTGGATTCAAGGTATTAAACAAGGGCAATCTACATAGGAGTAAATAAAAATGACTAATCTGAAAACTAAGAAAGAACTTGCAGCACGCGTCTTTGGCGTTGGTAAAAATCGCCTCAAACTCAACACTGAGCAAATTGAAAAACTTGACGACGCAATCACACGTGGTAGTATTCGTAGCCTCAAGAAAGATGATGTCGTTACACTTCCTAAAAAACAAGGTATCTCTCGTGGTCGTCATAGACAACAAAAGAAGAAACAAAAACGTGGACGAACACAAGGTTCTAAAGAAGGAGCAAAATATTCTCGTTTATCTAAAAAAAGTCGTTGGATGATAAAAGTCCGTGCTCAACGAAGACGATTAAAAATTTCAAAGGATCGACAAGAAATTTCTAACGCGTCATTTTGGGAATTATATAAAATGTCAAGTTCAGGCGGTATACGTTCAGTCAAACATCTTAATGAATTAATAGCACAACGTAAGGGTGAAAACTAATTTGGCACGTAATACTCATGTTCCTATATTCAAACGACGCCGAACAGGTAAAACTGATTATTCAAAACGTAAATCTATGATTATTTCACGTTCTACTATTCTTTCTATTCGTATTAGTAACAAACACTCTACATTTCAATTTATAGAACCAAAAATTGTAGGTGATGAGATTAAAAGTTCTGGTCATTCCCGTCAAATAAATAAACTTGGCTGGAAAGGATCTGGTAAAAGCCTTCATGGGTTATACCTTACTGGTTATCTTGCTGGTAAAAAGGCAAAATCTGCTGGACTTGATAAAGCTATTTTGTATATTGGAAGACGTGAATTCCATTCCGGTTTAAAAATAGTATATGCATTAAAGGGAATAATTGACGCAGGAATTAATGTTCCTGTAGATGAAGAAATATTACCTGACGACGAAAAATTCAAAACTGATACTGTACAAAAAATAATCGACGAAATAAATTCTAAATATGGTTGATAATTATGAGTGAACAAAACGTAAAAAATAACGATAAAAATAATAAAGAAGTTAATTCTAATACACAATCCAATAATGATTCCCGTGGAAATCGTGACCGTAGAAACGACCGTAGAAATGACCGTCACCGTAGAGAACGTAGACCTGAACCTGAAGTAATATGGACTCCTCGTACTCGTTTAGGCACACTTGTACAATCTGGTTCTGTTCAATCTCTCGATACAATCTTTCAAAACGGATGGAAAATTAAAGAATATGAAATCGTTAACAAGTTACTTCCTGATATTAAATCTCTTGTTGTCCATGTTGGCGTTGTTCAAAAACAAACTGATGCAGGTGAATCAACAAGATTCAAATCTGTCGTTGCCGTAGGAGATGAAAATGGTTGGTTTGGAATTGGCACTGGTAAGAAACCTCAAATGAAGAATGCTATTGATAGCGCAACTCAAAATGCATTACTCAATATTATTCCCGTTAAATTAGGTTGTGGAAGTTGGGAATGTAGATGTGGCACAAGTCATTCAATACCTCATCGTACTGTTGGTAGAGGCGGAAGTGTTAAAATCGAATTAATTCCTGGTCCAAAAGGTCTTGGATTAGTTGCAGGAGAAACTATACGTAATTTACTTGCATTAGCTGGAGTAAAAGATGTTTGGTCTAAAAGTTTCGGTTCAACTAGTACTATGCCTTCTGTTGCTAATGCTGTTTATGATTCAATTAGACAACTCCATGGTATGAGTTTACAGTGATTTATGATGTCGGCATTTATAGTTGTTAATCTTCGTGGTACAATAAACCAAAGAAGTACTGTTAAAACTACTATGGAACATCTCCATCTTGGTTCACGTTTTCGGGCTACAATAATTCCTAATAATAAAATTTCTAAAGGCATGTTACAAACTGTCAAAAATCATGTAGCTTGGATTGATGCGGATTCTTCAACAATTGAATCAATTATAACTAGTCGCGGCGAAAAATCTAATTCTGTTAAATATAATTCTGAACTTGCTCAAAAGGACGGATATCCTACAATTGCAGAATTGGCTAAAGCACTAAGTGAAAACAAAATAAACCTCTCTTCCTTATCTAATCTTAAACCTTCATTTCGTTTATCTCCACCGAAGGGTGGATTCAGAAAATCTACCCGAAGAATGTATTCTCAAGGAGGTACATTGGGCTATAATCCTGACCTCTCTAAATTAATCTCAAATATGGTATAAGGTGATAATTGTGGGGACAAGACATAGAAAAATTAGAAAATTACGCGGTTCACGATCACATGGTTGGGGACAAGTAAAAGGACACAGATCTCATCCTGGCGGAAGAGGACAGGCAGGTTTAATGAAATACAAATGGAGTTGGACTGTGAAATATGACCCTGATCATTTCACAAAACCATCTTTAAATCCACCTAATCGTACAATTGTAAAAAAATGGATTAATGTCGGGGATTTAGATGGCTTATTCTTACATTCTCAAAATACTGATCCTATCGATTTAGAAAAACTTGGCTATGAAAAATTACTTGGATCTGGTTCAGTTAAAGGCTCATACGAACTACTTGTTAATTCCTTTACTAAACAGGCTCAATCTAAAATCGAGAAAGCTGGCGGAAAAATCTCTTCGGGGTCATAATAATTGGGAGTTATTACCGATTTTGTTCGACAAGTTGCTTCAATTCTACCTGAAGTAGAAAAGCCTAAAATTAAACCATCTCTTACAAATCGATTGCTTTGGACTGCAATAGCAGTTGCCACTTATCTTATAATGGCTCAAATCCCTCTATACGGAGTTGCATCAGGTGCACAAGATCAAATGTCATATACTGCAATTATATTTGCATCTTCTCAGGGAACTTTAATGACTCTTGGTATTGGTCCTATTGTAACTGCTGGTCTAATTTTACAATTACTAAAAGGCGCTGAAATCATCAAATTAGATTTTAAGAAACCTGACGACCGGGCTTTATTTGCTGCAGGTACTAAGATTCTTGCTCTTCTTGTAACCTTTGCCGAAGCTGTAGCTTTTATGGTTGGCGGATCATTTGGCCAAAATCTACCATTTCCTACTGCTGTCACAATTATTGCTCAAATTATGTTTGGTGGACTTATTGTAATTCTCTTAGATGAATTGATTCAAAAAGGATGGGGACTTGGAAGTGGCATAAGTCTATTCATTGCTGCTGGCGTTTCTCAACAAATATTTTGGAGTGTATTTGCATTAATTCCTGCTGGCAGTAGTTATTTCGGTATTATTCCTCATGCCATCTCTACACTTATTACTAGTTCACCTGAAAGTATCTTCTTACGCCCTGGTGGATTACCTAGTTTACTTATTCTAATTTTGACTGTTGCAGTAATTGGATTAATTGTGTATGCCGAAGGTATAAGAATTGAAATACCTATTACTTCCACTCGTTATCGAGGTTTCCAGGGAACTTACCCAATCAAGTTGTTATATGTGTCTGTATTGCCTGTTATTCTTACCGGTGCACTATTGGCAAATCTTACTTTCTTTTCACAAATTGTATGGTCTAGATTTAATCCTTCAAACAGTAATTCTATTCTAAATCTACTTGCACAGTTTAATACTGCTGATCCTTCAGCTGGTCCAATAGGAGGATTTGCCTATTTTGTTTCACCTCCTCGAGGTATTGAAGTACTAGCCGTAGAACCATTACGAGCAATAACTTATGTTTTATTCTATGTAGTAATGTGTACTATTTTTGCCCGTGTTTGGGTAGAAATTGGTGGACTTGGTTCAAAAGCTGTAGCAGGTAAATTACTTGGAGCCAATGTTCAAGTTCCTGGATTTCGTCGTTCAGAAGGTTCCCTTGAGGTACTTCTTGACAGATATATTCCTGTTATCACTATTATTGGAGGAATACTTATGGGATTATTAGCTTCTGTATCTGACATCTTAGGTGTATTTGGAGGAGGAACTGGTATTTTGCTTATGGTAAGTATTTTCATTAATTATTATCAGCTTTTGATGAAAGAAAGATTAGAGACAATGATGCCTGGACTAGCTAGTTTCTTGGGTAAGGATTAATCACATGTCAAATACTAAACGTGTTGTAATTGTTGGCATTGCTGGGGTTGGAAAGTCTACTGTTGTAAATGAAGTATTATCTATTCTTGAAACAAAGGATGTTAAAGTTGATAATCTTACTTTTGGAACAATAATGTTTGAAGAGGCACAAAAACTTGGAATTTCTGATCGTGATGAAATGCGAACTTTATCTACTGATAAACAACAAGAATTACAAATCAATGCAGCAAAATCTATAGCAAATATTGAATCTGATATTGTAATCATTGATACACATCTATTTATCAAAACTACTTCTGGTTATATGCCTGGATTACCAATTTCTATTTTGGAATCACTTCTTCCAACTAACCTTATCTTGGTGGAGGCCTTACCGCAAGACGTTCTTGATCGTCGTTCTAATGACCCTACTAGAAATAGGGATGCTACTACTATCGAATCTATTGAGCTTGATAATCAAATCGCGCGAAGTATGTTATCATCTGCTGGTGTACTCACTGGATCTTCATTGCTAGTAGTTCTCAATTCCGATGGAAAATCTAAAGAAGCAGCTGAATCAATTGTCAATTCTCTAGATTTAGATTAGAGTTTTCTTTATGAAAGGAATTATTTTATCTGGAATGCCTGCTGTTGGGAAGACAACTGTAGCTCATTCACTTTGTAAAGAATTCAACATAAAATATTATTCTGGAGGAGATATGCTTAAAGAAATTGCTCAAGAAAAAGGTTTTGCAATTTCTGGTCTTGACTGGTGGGATAATGAAGACGGAATGAAATTTCTTTCTAACCGAATGCAAGATTCTTCATTTGATAAACTTGTTGATCAACGTTTAATTGATTTATTAAATAAGGGCGATGTAGTACTTACAAGTTATACTCTTCCTTGGCTAACTTCTAATGGAATCTCCATATGGCTTGAAGCTTCTAAAGCAAATCGTTCACTTCGTCTTGGTTCTCGAGATACAGTTTCGATTGAGGAATCTACTAAAGTCGTTAATGAGCGTGATACAAAAAACCAACAAATCTATGAAAAATTGTATAGTATGAAATTAGGCAATGATTTATCAGTTTTTGATATTATTATTGATACAAACGATATGGATATTAATCAAGTTTGTAAATCAGTTATTGATTCGATAAATGAGTCACTCTAAACCTAACAATAAAGAACAAATCATTCTCGACGAAGAACCTGATATCCTTGATTCTGGTTCATATCCTGATAAACGCTCTATCGACGACTTGATCGATAATTGCATCATTTTTGTAGATAAACAATCCGGTCCAACTAGCCATCAAGTCGTATCTTGGGTAAAATCAATGTTAAATTATAATAAAGCTGGACATAGTGGAACACTAGATCCTATGGTTACTGGATTGTTACCAATTAGTCTTGGTAATGCAACGAAGGCTTTACCTATCTTATTGTATGGCCCTAAAGAATATGTTGCTGTCCTTCGTTTGCATAATAGTGTAAATCAAACTAAACTCTATGATTGCATCAATCAATTCAAAGGACCTATTTATCAACGACCTCCTCAACGTTCAGCAGTAAAACGGCAAACTAGAATCCGAAATATATATGATATTTCTGTTTTAGATGATACTAGTCGACTGTTATGCCTTCGAATACTCTGTGAAGCAGGTACGTATATTCGTAAATTGGTATATGATATAGGAGAAGTTATGCAATGCGGTGCTACCATGATTGAATTACGGCGTACTAAAGTTATGCATATTAATGAAGGCAGCAATTTTGTCCGTTTACATGAATTAAGTGATGCGATATACAGATTGAAAGAAGAAAACGATGAAACTCGATTTCGTGAATTAGTACATCCTGTTGAATTTATTACCGAACCATTGAAATCTATTACTGTGCGTTGTTCTGCAATTGATTCTTTATGCCATGGAGCGCAACTTGCCATCCCCGGAATCTTGAAATTATCTAAGGAAATCTCATTAAGCGAGAATATTGCTATTTTATCACAAAAAGGAGAATTGATTGCTTTGGCAGAATCTCTTATGAGCACTGATGAAATCACTAAAAATAAGAAAGGAATAGCTTGTAAAACTAAAAGAGTAATCATGAAACCTAGTACTTATCCTAAACTTTGGACAAAATCTGCGTCTCAAGATTAATCTATACGCAAAAGATTTTATCTTTTGACGTGTTTGTTCGAATCATAGCCGAGGTAGTCTAGATCTAAGGACAATCTGGTAAGGCGCAAGCCTGGAATATTTCAGTCAGCTTGTGACTCGCAAGGGTCTCGTGGGTTCAAATCCCACTCTCGGCGTTTATATCTTTGTAATTTTTTTAATATCTAAATCAAGACTTTTTTGTAGATTATCCGGAATAGTTTGCAATTCTTTTATTTCTGCTTCGTTTTCTTTTCCCCAAACTATCTGCACAATTTGTAATTCGTTTATTTTATTTGTCGAATCTAATGCAATTGATATGTTGTACGTATTGGATTCTTCCTCCGAATATATCTTTGTTAGTTTCTTTTTTTTATCCACATAGATTAGCTCATACCCTATTAAGGACGCTTCTAAAAGATTTACTAATTTCCCTTTGTACATTCACATTAGATTAATTGTTCATGTTATTTGTAGTTATTACCTGAATTTTCTCATTTACCCACTAATCATTATTCGTTTATTGTCGAAAAAATCAAAAACGTTAAAAAGCATTTCTTGGAAAACCGGTTTTACTGACTGACGATATGACTCACATGATTAAATGTCTTACAAAAGAGGGAGAAATACTCAAGGATGTAAATATTGATCTTTCTGAATCAGAACTCATCAAAGCTTATCAAACTATGGTTCTAACACGAACTCTTGATACAAAAATGGTTGCTCTTCAAAGACAAGGTCGTATTGGTTTCTATTTGCCATCTTATGGAGAAGAAGCTTGTTCAGTGGGAAGTGCACTTGGCGTTTCAAATAACGATTGGTTCTTTCCTGCATACCGAGAACAAGGCGCTATGCTTCTCAAAGGGGTTACTCTAAATTTCATAATTTCACATTTACGTGGGAGTGCAGAGGATGAACATAAGGGAAGATCTCTTCCAGGTTTATTTGGATGCAGTTCTAAAAGATTCGTTCCACCATCTGCTCCTGTAGGTACGCAAATCTCTCATGCCGTCGGTACTGCTTTTGCTTCAAAACTTCTTGACGATAAAGTTGGTACTATTGTTTATTTTGGTGACGGTGCAACATCATCTAATGATTTTCATGCTGGACTTAATTTTGCAGGTGTTTACAAAACCCCTACAGTTTTCTTCTGTAAAAATAATCAATGGGCTATTTCTACCAATATCTCTCATCAAACTGCTTCTGATGGAATTGCAATTAAAGCTAAAGCATATGGATTTGACGGTGTTGTTGTTGATGGTAATGATATACTGGCCGTTTACATGGCTACCAAGTCTGCTATGGAAAAAGCTCGTGCAGGAAAAGGCCCTACTCTTATCGAGGCCAAAACCTATAGACTCTCTTCTCATTCTACTTCCGACGATGGCTCAAGATACCAAGATCAAACCGAGTACAAGGACTGGTTGTCTCAAGACCCAATTGCCAGATTTCGTAAATACCTTGAGAATTCTGGTATATGGAATCGTGACCTTGAACAAGAGATTCAACAAAAAACTGAGCGCCAGATTACTGAAGCAATTACTCAGGCAGAATCTTCTCCTATGCCTAGTTTGGACACTCTGATCACCGATGTCTATTCAGAAATTCCTGATTCCCTAAAATCTGATTTTCAATCTTTTAAAGATTCTAAAAACTAGATTATTTATCTATAACTCGATTTTTTATAATTAATCCTATCACGATTAACGCAATTACTGCCCCAATTACGAACGAAGAATCTTCTAGTATTGATTTGTTTGATACTAATATTCTAAATTGTGCATCCAGTGGAGGACCTGACTCTTGCATGATATCTATCTTTACATCATATATTCCTTCATTCTTTAAATTATATTTGATTGAAAAATCCCCTTCTACAATCTTATTTCCTGAAACTTCTACGACATCCAATACTCTTCCAATGTCGTCATAAAATGTAATTGCAACTTCTATGTTTTCTAATCCTATATCTGTAACTGCGTCTTGTACACTGAAACTTAGATGGAACTCTTCATCTTCTACTACAAATGCTGGATCAGTAATGAATTGAAAAATTACTCCGTTTACTTCTACGTCTGAACCACCGAGAATGTGCCCTTCTGTTTGAGGCATCAACAATATCAAAAGTAACAACATGAAAAATATTCTCATTATAAGTAATATAATGACTTCAAGAGTTTAAATGTAATGCTACTTACCCCATTCTAATGATGGATGCTGGCTTCATCATCACTGGTGATTATATTTCTTGGAAATCGAAGTAGTTTTCTTTTCGATTGGAATTATTACAATTATTGGTTATGTAGCTTCTAACATTTTTGATAGGACTGGAATTCCTGATACACCTTTCTTGATACTTTTAGGTTTTATTGGTGCAGCTGCACTTTCTAGAACTGCTTCTGGTTTTGACCGAACTGGTCTCGATTCTGCTGCTCCTTATCTTGCTGGACTTGCTATTGCTGTAATATTATTTAACGGCGGTATGTATCTAAAAATCCGCCAGGTAATTGAAGAAACACCGCGTGGTTTTTTCGTAACAGCTACGAGCGTCATAATTACAATCATAACACTTACTGCCGTTGGCTACCTCATTAATGAATACATACTTGATAATGCTTGGGGCATAGGATCCAATGCTATATTTGCATCATTATTTTTTGCATCTGCCCTGTGTGGAACAAGTTCCGCAGTAATTATTCCATTAGTTAGTAAATTAAAAATAAATAAAAAAGCCGAGACATTTCTCACAATCGAATCTGCATTCACCGACGTATTTGTTGTAGTACTTAGTGTCACAATTTTAAGCATATGGACTGGAGGATCTTCTGGAGTTTCGGGTAGTTCTCTTCTTCTTCAAGAAATGTCAGGACGATTTTCGATTGGAATTGTCTTTGGAATTCTTGGCGGTCTTATCTGGTTAAAAATTTTACAAAGCTTCCCTACACGAATTGGACGAATTTCTTCTCAGCAAGACGTTGTACATGATGATATTCTTACTTTAACTACCATGCTCATGCTTTTCGGATTTTCTGAAATGAGTGGCGGAAATGGTGCACTAGCTGCTCTTTGCTTCGGTCTGGTCTTAGGAAACGGTAAAGAATTTGGTTTTATCCCGTCGTTTCGCACTAATCCAGTTGATGCAGGGTCTCTTATGAGAAAATTCCAGGGGCAAATCTCTTTTCTATTAGCTACGTTCTTTTTTGTTTATCTTGGAATGATTTTCGTTCCAACTGTACCAATTTTATTATTGGGCATTGTAGTTACTGTCTTGCTTATAGGCGCCCGTAATCTCTCATTCCGAATCACTCTTAAAAATGACAAATCAATGATGAAAGATTTACGTTTACTCTCTTCTATGCTCCCTCGTGGACTTGCCGCGGCAGCAGTTTCTCAATTACCTGCTACGCCAAAATATGTGGATAAACTTCCTGAATTACTATATATGCAAGAATTAGTTATTTCTGTTATAATATTCTCAGTCGTAGCTGCTGCTATAGGTAGTTTTGTGTATGGTCGTTCTGAAGAAACCGAAGTCAAAGAAACTACTTCAAGTTCTTAGTATTATTCTTCCATTAAAGACGTCATTAACGATTTTGCAAATTCTTTATTCTTGATCCAAATTGCAATCGTACCCTCTGGAGTTCCTGACGCATCAGGTACGCCAATTATGACATCTCCTTGATCCGTTGCCATCAAATCCAATAAAATATAAGATCGTTTCTTTAATTCTACATTTGATTTTTTTAATATTTCTTCATCGAATTTTGATATCTTGTACGAATTTGGAGTCAAAATCGTGATTTGTTTACTTTTTCCTTTTGAATTTACTAAGAAACTTAAAAATAATTCCTTTACTTCGAATGCTTTTTTTACACTGATTGTTATTTTCTTTGAATCCTTCATAATCTCTAAGAATTTGTTTCCAATATTGTTTACACCAATTAACGTCTCAAATTCGATATCAGCATTTTCTGATACTGGTTTCTTTTTTAATACTGATAGAATGTCTTTCTTGGACTCCTTCTGTGTTTTCACAATATTCTGAAATTCATAACTCGTATTGATAATACGACCCTCTAAAGCACTTTCAGGTTCAACAGGTGTATATTTCTTATTTTTTTTCTTTACAAATCCTTTATCTTCCAAGCTTCTTAATGTATCATAAATTCTTGGTAATGGAACTCCTGAATCTCTTGACACTGTTTTAACATTATCATTTCCTTCTAAAAGACTAAGGTATGTTTTTGCTTCATACAAACTTAATTTAAATGAATTTTTTAATACTTTTGAAATTTCTTCTCTATTCACGTAAAATTCGATTGTTTTCAACATATTTCAGGTTAGCTGAATTAAACTCAATTGAAACTTACTTTAATGGAAAAATATTTTGACTTGGCATGAATAAAACAACTTAGTCTAGATAATTGTATGTCAATTACACGGCCACGTCTTGCTGAACCTGTTACTAGGATTAATACTGAAAATTCATGGTCTTTTGACAATCTTACCCAAAAAGATACAAATTATCTCACACATTGCTATCATCGTTATCCTGCAAAATTCATACCTCAATTAGCACGTCGTTTAATACTTGAGAATTCTCTTGATGGTGATATAATTTGCGATCCTTTTTATGGTTCAGGCTCAACTATTCTTGAATCTATTCTTCAGAATAGAATTGCTTTAGGCACTGACATTAATCCTGTTGCACATATGATTACAATGGCAAAAACCACTCCACTTGACCCTGCTAAAGTTTCTAAAGCCAAACTCTTTTTACACAGTCAATTAAAGAATTTACCCGTTAAATCTGAATATGATATTCCTAAAGAACTATCAAAATGGTTTGATCAAGAAACATACGACGTTCTTAATCATCTTTTATTACAAATCAAATCTATTAAGCCAAGAAAACTTCAGCTATTCTTTTTATGCGCATTTTCTCATATCCTAAAAACTTCCAGTTATTGGAATAATGGATCCGTTAAACCTCATAAAGATAAAACGAAATTTCTTAATCGAGTTAATAATCCACTGTCCAGATATTTTTCTCATGTCGAGAAAATGGAGCTTCGTAATGAACAATTAATAAGCGCTCTTTCTCCTAAGATACTCAAGAATCTTGATTTTTATCGACGAGCCTTTGTCGGAGATTTACAGAATTTACCTACAAACGACAAAAGTTCATTAATTGTTACTTCTCCACCGTATGTCATAAGTTATGAATATAGAGATATTCATTCTCTTAGTCTGGCGTTCTTGGAGGATTTTTTCAAGGACATTCCTTCAAAAAAACATTTTATTGGTTCATCACATCGTAAATCTGACAATGATAACCTGTATAGCTATACGGGAGGTTTAATTGCCGATTCTCTACTTTCTTCAAGCAAGTCTTTATCAAAAACTGTACATTCTTATTTTATAGATATGCAAAATTTTTTCCATAAGTCACATGGTTTGTTAAAAAATAATGGAAAAATGGCTGTTGTAATAGGCAATACTGCACTTCGGGGTGTTGATATATCCAATACTCAAGTCTTTGACGAGATCCTTGCCACTATCGGTTTTACCGAAGAAAAAATCATCAAAAGAAAAATTCCATTTAAATGCCTTCCAACAACACGTGATCCTAAAACAGGAAGATTTGTATCTTCCGCTAGCAGTCATAACAAATCATATTCACATGAATACATAATGATTTACTCCAAAAACTAGCCAATATTCAAAAATCTAATAAATTGTTTAAATTCTTTGTGATATTGAATTTCATATATTTATGATACTGCACAAAAAGAACCAACTGATAACTCATCAAGAGGGGGATCTTGACAAATTAGTCGAATGCGATAAAGCTTTTGAACGAAAGGATTTAGGTTTCTTTATTACTTTACTTCAACAAGACGAAAGCATTTCTGTCCGCACTCGTTGTGTCTGTATATTGGCAGATATTGGTGATAATTCGGTGGTTACTATTTTGTCTGATGTACTAAAAAACGACGAAACTCCTCTTGTTAGACATGAAGCTGCATTTACTCTTGGCCAATTGGGATTTCCACAATGCGTTGCTTATCTAATTGAAGCCATGCTTACCGATATTGATCATGTAGTAAGACACGAAGCTGCCGTTGCATTGGGTTCTATTGGAGACGAACTGGCTAGAGAAGCTCTTATTCGTGCCACATCTGACGAAGATCAATTAGTGTCTCATTCTGCATTTTCTTCATTACTAAATCTTGATCTTCTAAAAATTAACTTAAATAAAAATTCTTCAAAATGAATTAATACAATATAAAGAACTAATTATTGTTACAATACGATATGAAAATTAGGAAATTCTTGAAAAATTTTGTTCCTTATAGCTGGGAACCATCTACTGATGATATTGCTAATTCTATAGGAAAAAACCCTGATGAGATAATTCGGTTTGATACTAATGTTTCTCATAAAACTCCTATAGAATGGCTCAAACAACTCAGTAATGAATTTGACAATTTGGAGATTAATCGATATCCTGATTCTTCATATGTTTCAGTCCGTAAATTACTTGCCGATTATTGTTCATGTGACGTCGATGACCTAATATTAACTAACGGAGCAGACGAAGGTCTATTTATGGTTGGTTCCTTGTTTATCGAACCTAATAGCGACGTCATTCTTTCTACTCCTACCTATTCTTATTACGAAAAAATGATACAGATTCTTGGGGGAAATGTTAAAGAAATAACACGAAACCCTGATTTCTCCGATAATTTTACAAAAATCTCAGAAAATATCGATACTAATACGAGTCTGATTGTACTATGCAGTCCGAATAATCCTACTGGCAATCTTGTAAACAAGAACTCCCTCGAACAACTCCTAAAGAATTCTGACGTTCCAATAGTTGTTGATGAAGCTTATTTTGAATTTACAGACCGCACCGTTTCTGATTTAGTTACTAGTTACGATAATCTTATCGTAGTCAGAACTTTTTCTAAAGCTTTTGGTCTTGCAGGTCTGAGAGTTGGCTATTTGATTGCTTCAAACAGTACGACCTCTTTATTGAATAAAGTTAGACCTCCTAACAGTGTTGGAGAACTTTCAGTTAATTTATCTAGAATTGCTCTAAATAACATTAACTGGATTGAAAATAACGTTAAAGAAATCTTATCAGAAAAAAAATCATTTATTGATCGCGTATCTAAAATTAATAACGTTGAAATTGTCCCAAGTACATCCAATTTCATGCTATTAAAATTCACTAATTATGACGGATCCAACATTTATGAAAAATTACTTCATAAAGGCATTGTAGTACGGGATGTAAGTGGAACCAAAGGTTTAGAAAATTACATAAGAATTAATATTGGTCTACCCGACGAAAATAATAAATTAATTCAAGCTATTGAAGAAGTATCTATTTAGGCGATTATATGGTTCTTTTACTCACGCATAAAGATGTTTCTTCATTACTAACAATGGAATCTAATATTAAAACTATGGAACAAAGTTTCATTGAATTATCTAATAATGATGTTAAAATGCCCGATCGTGGTGTTGTTATCGTAGAAGACAAAAACGGTTGGTATGGAGTAATGACTGCTCACATGAGTGGCATGAAAGCCTTAGGTACTAAAATCGTAACAGTCTTTCCCGAAAACGCCAAGTTAAATAAACCTACGACTCAAGGTGTTATCGCCCTTACTGATGCTAATACTGGAGAATTAATTTGTATAATGGATGGTTCTCTTATTACGGGAATGAGAACAGGCGCTGTTACTGGAGTTGCAACCAAATATTTGTCTAGAAAAGACTCTGAATCCGTTGGTATATTTGGCTCAGGCTATCAATCTCGTTTTCAATTAATGGCTGTCTGTTCTGTTCGTAACATTTCTCGAATAATTCTTAATAGCCCTTCTGCAAATAAAAAAACTGAATTCATTAAATCTCTTGAACGTGAACTGGACGTTCCAATAACTGTGGAACAGGATATTAACAAAGTAATTGATAATGATATCATCGTCACTGCAACTAGTTCGCCATCACCGTTATTTGACGGCACCAAGATTAATTCTGGCACTCATATTAATTGTATTGGAGCTCACACTAAAGAAAGCTCTGAAGTCGATTCCACTACAATTCAACGAAGTAAAGTCGTTGTTGATGAAATTAATACTGCTCTTCGTGAAGCTGGCGGTATAACTAAAGACAATATCTTTGCTGAACTTGCCGATGTTATACTTGGAAAGACTCCGACAAGAACCAGTGATGACGATATTACACTCTTCAAATCCATGGGATTGTCCTTGGAGGATATTTCTACCGCCAATTTAATCTATAACGAAGCTATCGACAAAGGAATTGGTAATAACGTAGAACTTTCTTAGTTATTTCTTAATCGTATAAATTCTCTTATTATTAATGTCCTGATCTTCTCTAAACCTTGATATCATATTTCTTGTATACGACTCTAAAAGATCTTCATTTATTTCATCAATCATGAACCACTTATATTCTTGTAACTCTCTCTCATCTAATTTCACCCTTGTATCTTCAGTATAACAAATATAATCGAAGAAAATAAAATGTTTTTTCTTGAAAAACTCTTCTGGCTGAACACATTCTTGAATCATAAATAATCTTTTTGGCACTATGTCAAGTCCTGTTTCTTCTTTAACTTCTCTAATTATTGCTTCTTCAAATGATTCACCAATTTCAACATGTCCTCCAGGAACTGAATACTTGTTATTCAACCACTTGTGAGATTTTACTAATAAAATCTCTTTTTTGTTATTGATAATCAAGGCTCCTACTGTAGGTTCTGGATAGACTTGTGCCATCATTCCTCATAATTATTAATGATATAAATCTCCGCTGTACGAGATATAGAAAAGTTCAAATTCTAATTTCTTACCTATAATTTTGATGGGTGAATTATCCAATAAAGTTGCTATTATTACTGGTTCTACAAAAGGAATTGGAAAATCTATAGCTGAAGTTTTCTCCCAAAAAGGGGCTCATGTAGTTGTAACTTCAAGAAATCTGTCTTCCGCGAAGGCAATTGTAGATGGACTTGCTTCATATGAAACTGACCCTATTGCAATAAAAACTGATGTAACTAACGACGACGATGTTTCTAACCTTATTCAAACTACAAAAAACCACTATGGAAAAATCGATATTCTAATTAATAATGCTGGCTTTCCTCTCGTTTCTGAATACTGGGATTCTTCTTTTAATGATATAGCTGTTGAAAGTTTTAAAAACGTAATTGACGCTGATTTAATCGGTAGTATTCGCTGTTGCAAAGCTGTCATACCCGTTATGAAAGAATCTAATTCTGGTAATATTGTTAATATTTCATCAACTCCTGCCATTGCAGGTCATGATAAAGGTTCACCCTATACTATTGCTAAAGCAGGACTGTTGGGTCTTACTAAACATCTTGCTCTGGAATATGGAAAATATAATATTCGCACAAATTGCTTAGCACTAGGCAACATCAAAAGTTCTGCTACCTTTGATCATTTTGATAATGAAACTCAACAAAAACTTGCCAATGAAGCATCAGTCAAACGCTGGGGCGAACCAATAGACGTTGCTAATATCTGTTCTAATCTTGTTACTGACGATTTCAGTTTTGTTAACGGACAAACGATTGTTGTTGATGGCGGCAATGTACTTCTTTAGACTATCTCAAGTCATCTTCATTAATTTCATGATCATTCCTTGCGCTGATATCGAACTAATCAAATACCAGAAAAATGTAGGAACTCCGTGCTCATAAACTTCTCCAGATTCTAAGGTTACTCTTTGCGTTTCAAACATTATCAAATTCATTGAGATTGGAGATGATGCTGCAGGCACGTTGAACCAATCAGGGCCAATTATTTCAGGCAATACAAAAGTCCATACCAATAGAAGCGGTACAATGAATATGAACGTGGGTTTTAAACTATCTCTGGCCAATTTTGCTTGCATCTGTTTCATTTGAGGCTCTTTCTTCTTCAATTTTGCTTCGAGTGGCTTGTCTCTTTTCATCATTGCACTTCTTAACTGTTTATTATATTCTGATACCTCTTTCTGTTGTTTTTTTGTTTTTTCGACATCAGTAAACTGCCTTCTAGTTAAAACTGAACCTAAAGAAATGGCTATGGATAGCCCAATAATAAAAATTGTTATCTCTGGGATTGTATTTATGAATGCCATTAATTCCACTGATTGTTCTAAATTAAAAAACCTTTTCTTTTATCAAGTATAATTAAATTTATGGCCGTTGGTGGTATGGAATGGATTTGGATTGTTCTCGCCGTGGGAATCTTTCTAGTTGGAACTGATAAACTTCCTGAATTAGCCCGAAACTTGGGAAAAGCTATGGGAGAATTTCAGAAAAGTAAGTCTGATTTCGAACGAGAGGTTAAATCTTATTCTGAATTCGAAACTACTGCTCCCTCTAAGAGTGTGTCAAAATATGAATTACAAAAATCTGCATCAGCCTTAGGCATAGATGCCACTACAAAGAACGAAGATCAACTCAGAGAAGCCATTCAGCGTAAACTGAACTCGTAACAATAATCTATCAATAAATATACCTGGTCTCAATTATATGTTGGGATGAACAATGACGACAAAGCCCTCTGATTTGATGACGAGGATCTTGAGTAAGTGAGTTCGTCCCTTACGATCTTGTTCTTGTTGATTTAGTATTTTTTGAAGCTAAATACCCAATAAAATATAATAACATCATTGGAATTGTAATTAGCCACATTGTAATTCCACTCGCATCCGGTGTAATTACTGCTCCAATTGCTACAAGAAATACAAGTGTGTATCTCCAATTGTCTCTCCAAAATGTACTTTTAATGAACCCCAATCTTGTTGTTAACCACATAACTATCGGTAATTGAAACGCTAATCCGAATGCCATCATAAAAAACACTATGAACGACACAAATTCATTTATTGTAATATATGTTTCCGCCTCCAATGCAACTCCATATTTGTACAAAAATTCCATTGTCATGGGTATCATTACAAATAGTGCAAATACTGCTCCTACAAAGAATAGAAATGAAGAAGGTGCTAGCAAATTTCTAAGCAATTTTATCTCATTCTTGTATAATCCTGGCTTTACAAATCCTATTATTTCCCAAAGTATCAGAGGAATAGAAATAACTATTCCACACATGATTGCGACATATATCTGTGCTGATAACGCTTGTCCTGGAGTAGTTAAAATCACTCTTACATATTCAGGAAGAACAATATCCTGTAGAATTGTAATTATCTGAGATGCCATATTGTTGTAAATGTTTGGGTACGGTATTACAAAATTCCTTCCATCTAGTGTTATATTCCTTGTCGATAGCGCAAACAATGCAAAAGTACATACTAATATCGAGACCATGATTCTTATGAAACGATTTCTTAATTCTCCTACATGTTCAATAATTGGCTTAGTTTTTTCGTTAATCACTATATGAAACTAATACATTGGGTGTCTTAAATTATTATAACAAATAGACTTAATAATTAGATTAAGAATTTTCTTTAACATGGCTCAAGTTTGGCATGACGACGATGTTGATATGTCGCAATTAAAGAACGAGACTATTTCGGTTATTGGTTATGGAATTCAAGGAGCTGCACAAGCTTCTAATCTAAAAGATTCTGGCCTTAATGTTATTGTTGGTCTACGAAAAGGCGGTTCTAGTTGGCAACAAGCTCTAGACGATGGACATAATGTAATGGAAGTGTCTGAGGCCGCTGAGCAGTCAGATATAATTCATATTTTAGTTCCCGATATGCAACAACCTAAAGTTTACGAAGAACAAATTGCACCACATCTTAAAGAAGGTAATGCACTTGGTTTCTCTCATGGGCTGGTAATTAATTACCAATGGGTTAAACCCCCTGAATGGGTTGATGTCTTGATGGTTGCTCCCAAAGCTCCTGGAAGACGTGTTCGCGAATTATATCTTGATAATTTTGGAACTCCTGCTTTAGTTGCTGTTGAACAAGACTTTACTAATAACGCATTAAATCGTGCTTTGTCTATTGCCAAAGGTCTTGGATGTGCCCGTGCAGGTCTTTTACAAACTACGTTCAAAGAAGAAGTTGAAACTGATTTATTTGGAGAACAAGCAGATCTCTGTGGTGGTGCCGCTTCTCTGATACAGAATGCTTTTGAAACATTAGTTAATCGTGGCTATCAACCTGAAATTGCTTATTTTGAATGTCTTCACGAGCTCAAACTTATTGTAGATTTGGTACAACAATATGGTCTTAAAGGAATGTATCAACGAGTTAGTGAAACCGCTCGATATGGAGGATTGACTAGAGGAGACCGTGTTATCAACAAATCATCTCGAGATGAAATGGAAAAGATTCTTGACGAAATACAATCCGGTCAATTTGCCGAAGAATGGAGAAATATATACAATAAGGAAGGAAAACAGTCATTTGACAAATATCTTGATGAAATTGCTTCACATCAAATCGAATCTACTGGTAAAAAGCTCAGAGATATGATGTGGCCTAATAAAACCAACGAGTAATTGTCTAATTAATAGAAAGATTAAAATTAAAGATTAAAATTTCCTAGTTAGAGGGGACGAAAAATATCAGAACAAAACACTTTTGAATTTGAGAAATGGCTTAAATCTTTACTTGAGCTTGTATTCTGGACTATGATGTTACTTCCATTAGTTGTTTTCCCAATATTCTTCATAATCCTTCCACCTCTTTTTGAAGCAGCTAGTATAAGCCTTGGACAAGTTAATTCCGTTCAAGCAGTTAATGTATTTTTCACTGCTTTAATTGATCCCATCAAAGGTATGCAATATGGAGAATTAATTGCAAAGGAAGCTGCCTTGCCTTTGGGCTTGCCCTTTATTCTTCTAAATGGTTTACTCGTTGGTCTGTTTCTTTGGGAAAACGAAACTGAAAAAACTACTATTTCTAAATTTCCTTTATTTAAGCAATTCAAAGAAGTTACAACTGGAACAAAAGATCAAGCTGGTATGATGTCATTACTTCCTGTTGTTAGAAATCTAAAAATTGCCCGATTTGTTAATCCGTTTATCTCGCCATTGGAAAAACTATATTATGCAATTTTTCCTAAACAAGAATCTACAGTAGCTACTAAACCCCGACCTAAACCAATTACTTCTACTCCTTCTGGAGAATCTCCAACAGATACTAAACCTCGACCTCCGCCAATTGGCACACCTGCTCCTAAAGAAGACACTTCTGAAGAATCTAAATAAATATTATTTCTAGATTATTATCTTTTAATAATTGCAAAACTCTTTTTCTCTCTTTTCCAATTCCTTTCTTGTCTACAATGGCAAATTTTACTTCTTGTTCACACTTTTCAATCATTTGTTTTAGTATGTCTTGATTAAAATAATTCATGTAGTGCCGTGAAATATATCCTGTAATTGCATATTCTGTATTAAACAATAATTCTGTAAATTTCTTTGAATAATGCGGTCCTCCTAAACCTATTCCTACTTTATTTACATCAATTTGATTTTCTATGGAATTAATTACCGTTCTTACAACAATTTCTGCAACCCTTTCATCTTTCCATTGTTCAAGATCTGAACCTATTTCTATAAATATGCACGGTTTTGAAATATTTGTTGGACCATGATGAATAGCTTCTAGACTAATTTCATATTCTGATAGATTATCTTTTTGCATATTTAGTTTCATCATATAATTTTTCATTAATTCGGGACAGGTTGCAGCTAGTTGCATGGTTTCTCCTCCATACGGAGATTCATTTGAAGGATTTCCGAGAAAATGAGCCGTTAACGTTGGCTTCTTGCTCTGACTTACATGCCTAGATAAAAATACAAATCTATCCGAATTCTCTATTTCCTCTATATTGTTGTAATAGATCATCTCCTCATTCAATACAATTAATGTCCTATTTTCACTCTGTAACTTGATATATTCTTCAGATTCACCAATATTGTCAAAATCCTCTATTTCCTTTAGTCTTTCTAACATTGTCATACTGGCTTTATCCATTTTCGATAGAATTAGGGTCGATTTTCTAATGACGTTATTCATCTTTTTCTACTTATAACAAAAAGTTTATCAAATATAATCTATCATTCAACAAAGAATAAGTTGGCTGGTATAGTTTCTTTCATAAATGCATGCATACATACGCTCAAATTAGCGAAGCGTTCTGATAGAACTGAGTTTTTCTTATATCTTAAACTTACAATTATTGGAATGAGTATTGTTGGCACTATTGGATATGTTATCCAACTTGTCGGCTCATTATTCAGATTGACTGGTTAACGTGATATATGATGAGTACTCAAATTCCAAGTAGATTTTTTGCAGTGAAAACAACTGGTGGCCAAGAACAAAACGTTGCAAAATTCGTCGGCAATCGTTTAGAGCGTGATGAATCATCCATTAAATCACCTATTCGCTCTATTGTTGTTATCGAATCTCTCAAGGGCTACGTGTTTTTCGAAGCTCCTAATGCACAAGTAGTGTCTGATGCAATTTCCGGATTTAAACATGTAAAAAATATGATTCCTGGTATTGTTCCATATGAAGATATTGAGAAGTTTCTTATTACTCGTTCAATAGTATCTGAAGTTTCAATTAATGACGTGGTAGAAATTACTAGTGGACCATTTAAAAATATGCGAGCTAAAATCACACGTGTTGAGGCTGGACGTTCTGAAGTAACTATACTGCTACTCGACGCTCCATATCAACTTCCTGTTACTGTCGACGTGAATGGCATTCGCATTGTTGAAAAATCTAAGGATGAGAATTAATATGGGCGATGAAAAAATAATTCCTTTACTTGTTGCAGGTGGACAAGCTAATGCTGGGCCGCCATTAGGTCCTGCCCTTGCACCATTAGGTCTTAATGTTATGGCTATTGTAAATGACATTAATGAAAAAACTAAGGAATACTCTGGAATGCGAGTTCCTGTTAAAATTATTGTGCAGGTTTCAAAGAAAACCTTTGAGGTCGAAGTCGGCATACCTACATCATCTGCATTATTAGCTAAAGCACTAGGTGTCGAAAAAGGCTCTGGCACTCCAAATAGTGAAAAAGTTGGCAATCTTAATATGGATCAATTAGTGAAAATTGCTAATACTAAGATTGACCAGTCTTATGCTACTACTATTCAAAGTGCAGTAAAGGAATTGCTAGGTACATGCGTGAGTATGGGAATCACTGTAGAAAATAAAGAACCAAAAGACCTTTTTGCCGAAATTAACGATGGAAAATGGGATGAATCATTTAATTGATTATTATAAAAAATTTATAAAATGGAAGTCCTGAGAGTATTATATTAAAGTGAAATAAATGGTCAAATCACAACCAATATTAGAAACTGTAAAAAAGGCACGTTCTGCCTCTACTAAACGTCAGTTTAAACAATCTTTTGAATTAGTGATAAACCTTAAAGATATAGATGTAAAAAAGAATCAAATTAACCTTAATGAAACTATTTTTCTTCCAAATCCTCCACAAAATAAATCCAAAGTTTGTGTAATTGCATCGGGCGATCTTAGTTTAAGAGCAAAAACTGACGCAGATCAAGTTCTTGAAACTACTAAGATTGATGAAATGTCTGATGATAAACGTTCAGCCCGCAAAATTGCCTATTCTTATGATTTCTTTTTAGCTGAAACTGCTGCAATGCCTAAAGTTGGTAAAGTATTGGGTAAATTCCTTGGACCTAAAGGAAGAATGCCTTTACCCATAACCATTGACACTCCTATTGAAAACATGATCAATAAATATAAAACTGCTACTCGAATACGTGGTAGAACTCTATCCTTGTCTACAAAATTAGGAGACGAAGATATGAACGACGAACAAATTGTTGAAAATGCATTACTGATTATCAATACCGTTACTTCAAAACTTCCTAATAGCGAGAAAAATCTAAAAGGATTTGTTATAAAACTTTCAATGTCTCCCCCTGTTAATCTTTCTGCACAGGAGGCCGTCTGATGTCCGTTACTAAGACTAAGACTAAATTCCCACAGTGGAAAACAGATACCATTAATGAAATATCTGAATTAATTAAATCTAATAATACAACTGCTTTTTGTAATCTCTATAAAGTCCGCGCTACTCAGTTAATGCAATTAAGAAAATCCTTTAAAGACGATCTTAAAATCAGGGTTGTAAAAAATACTCTTGCTAAGCGTGGCGTCAATGACTCGAAAGTTGCTAATTCTGATAAACTAGTCGAAGCCGTTTCAGAACAAAAAGCCTTCATATTTACCAATATGGACCCATTCAAATTATTTCTCTTATTGGAAAAAGGAAAAGTTGACCTTCCTGCACGTGATGGCGATATTGCATCAGGTGAAATTGTAGTTCCAGCAGGTAATACCGGAATGCAACCTGGTCCTGATCTTAGTGCATTTAAAGAATTTAATATTCCTACTCGTATTGACGCAGGTAGTATTGCTGTAAGTGAAGACACTGTTGTCGCAAAAGAAGGAGATGCAATCAAGGGTTCTCTTGCTGCGTTATTGTCAAAACTTAATATTAAACCAATTAAAGCGGGAGTTGCAATCGACATTGCATATATGGATGGCCTGATATATCCTGCTAAAGACGTCGCTATAGATCTAGATGAATATCGTAATAACCTGATTGGTTCATTCAATAATGCCCTTAATTTCGCACTAAAACAAGAATATATTACCAAAGAAACTGTTCCACTTTTGCTAGCTGAAGCATTTAGTAATTCTAAAAATCTTTCTATTGAATCTAATTATATTACCAAAGAAACTGTTTCATCTATCCTTGTTAAGAAACATTTGGAAGCTGAAGCATTAAATAAATTAGTAAATTAATAACTTACATTATAACTTACATTAGATAATTTGGTAAAGAATTCAAATAAAAGTTTAAGAAGATTATATTTAGTTTAACCGAATAAACTAGCTAAGCCTTCCATGGCTTCTTCTTCTTTCTTCTCGTCTTTTTCTTCTTCTTTCTTTTCTTCTGCTTTTGCTTCACCAGATGATTCTGCTGGAGCCGCTGCAGGAGCTGCTGCTACTGCTGTAGTAGCTGCGTTTTTCAATGCATCTTCAATATCTACTTCGCTTAACGCTGAGACCAATGCCTTGACCTTAACTTCATCAGGTTCTACACCTGTCGATGTAATTACTTTTTTTACAGTATCCTCATCAATTTTTTGTTCAAGCTTGTGCAAAAGCAAAGCCGCATAAATGTATTCCATTTGTATAAGGATAGAAATTTTTTTCCACCCATATAAGGTTTAAAATATTTTTGAAAATTATCTGATTTTCTTATTTTTGACTTGTATGCCCTTATATCGAGCTATTAATAAGCAAAACTTACTATCTTTATTTAGTATGAATAAAGACCTTCTTCGGAAGAAATTTTCTTCAGATTATAAGAATTATTATAGCGTTAATTTATTCGAAAAAGAAGGTTTTATACGAAAACAATGTCAAAATTGCGACAATTTTTTCTGGACTGCTGATGAATCCCGTTTCACCTGTCCGGAACAACCTTGTGAGCAATATGGCTTCATAAACGACTCTCCAACATCAAAAAAACTTGATTATGCTGAATGTTGGAACGCCATAGAAAACTATTTCGTTAAAAATAATCATACAAGTGTAAATCGATACCCTGTTGTTGCCAGATGGCGACCTGATTTGTATTTTACTATTGCATCTATTGTTGATTTCCAACGAATTGAAGGAGGCAAAATTGCATTTGAATTTCCCGAGAACCAATTAATTATTCCACAAATGTGTTTACGGTTTAACGATATCGAAAACGTCGGAGTTAGCGGTAAGCATTTCACATCTTTCGTAATGATTGGTCAGCATTGTGTTGCAAACGAAAAAGGATACTGGAAGGATGAATGTATAGATCTTGATTATGGATTATTGAATAGTGTTTTTGGCATCCCTAAGAAAGAAATCGTATTCAAAGAAGATGTATGGGTTGGCTACGGTGCTTTTGGATATTCTCTAGAATATTATGTTCGTGGTTTAGAATTAGGAAATGCTGTATTTACTCAATTTGAAGGAGATCCAACTAATTACAAAACTATGGATGATAAGATTATTGATATGGGTGCAGGTTTAGAGCGTTTTAGTTGGCTTACTCAAGGCACACCTACTGCTTATGAAGCAGTTTTTGGCAGCACAATTAATCATATGATTGATAAGTGTAATATTACCTATGACCAAGATTTTTTTAAGAATTATTCAAAGTATTCTGGTATGTTGAATCTAGATGAAGTCTCCGATATTGAAATTACTCGTAAACAAGTAGCAGAAAAACTTGGCATCGACAAAGATACACTGCTTGAAAAAATCACCCCATTTGAATCTATGTTTGCTGTTCTTGACCATGTAAAAACCCTTGTCTTTGCAATTAGTGATGGAGCCTTACCGAGTAATGTAGGAGGTGGTTATAATCTCAGGGTCTTGCTTAGAAGATCCCTCTCTAAAATTCACTCCCAAAAATGGGATGTTGAGCTAGGTGAGATTGCAGATTGGCATATTGATTATTTGTCTCAAATTTACCCTGAACTTAAAGAACACAGAAATGAGATATTAAAAATCCTTGAAGTGGAAGAGAAACGGTACGACAATACACAGGAAAGAATCAAAAAAACTGTTTCTAATATGCAAAATTCAAATCAATCTCTCGACGAAGAAACTCTAATCAAATTATACGATTCAGACGGAATTACCCCTGAATTTATCAAAGATCAAGGTCTAGATATTGATATCCCTGCTAATTTCTATGCCAAAGTCACCGAACGACATATTCTTAACAAAACTGAAAAACCTAAACGAACTTTTGATATTGACGAATTGCCCGAAACTCGACCGTTGTTTTATGAAAATCAAGAACTCACTGAATTCGATGGCAATGTACTCGAAGTATTTCATGATTCTAAACACTCATTTGTTGTATTGGACCAAACTGCATTTTATGCACGTGCTGGCGGTCAAGAACCTGATTCTGGCACTCTCGATAATCATGAAGTCCTTGACGTTGAAAAATATGGACAAGTAATTTTACATAAAATTAACAAGGCTGATATTGAGGTTGGTACTGTGCTTAAAGGAAAAATAAATGAAACGCGTCGACAAATTCTTACTCGTCATCATACTGCAACACATGTAATGTTGGGCGCTGCTAAGCGGGCTCTCGGTTCATGGATATGGCAATCTTCTGCTTTTAAAGATGTGGACAAAGCACGTCTTGATATTACACATTTTGAACATTTATCGCTGAAACAAATTGAAGAAATAGAAAAACTAGCAAATGATGCTATTAGACAAAATTTACCTGTTCATAAATTGGTTTTAGACCGAGGTGAAGCAGAAAAGAAATACGGTTTCTCAATTTATCAGGGTGGTATTGCACCTGGAAAAAATATCCGAGTACAAGATATTGAAACTTGGGATGTTGAAGCCTGTGCAGGCACTCATGTCTCTCGTACAGGAGAATTGGGTTTGATTAAAATAATTAAAAATGAAAGAGTTCAAGATGGCGTCGAACGCCTTGAATACGTAGCGGGAGAAACTGCAATCAATTATATCCAAAAACAGAATGAATTATTATCGTCTATTAGCAACAATCTTTCTGTTCCAATCGGTAAACTCACTAAAACAATTGATGATTTAATCCAAGATAATGACACACTAAAAAGAAATTCTAAATCTCTAGTGAAAAATCATCTTGCCGACATTATTTATAATTCTCTTGACGACACTTCAACTTCAATTTCTGACATTAAATTATCTATTATTGATTGGGATGGCGTAGATGCCGACTTTCATATTCTTGTTGGCGAGCATTGTATTAACAAACTTGATAATCTAATTTATGTTGGAATAATAAATGAAGATAATAATTCTCGATTATTTATTTTCTGTGGAGCACAAATCAACAAAAAATACAAAGCAGTTGATTTAGCCCGTCAAATTGCCAAATCTTTTGGAGGTTCTGGTGGCGGTAATGAACGATTTGCTCAAGGTGGCTGTTCTAAAATCTCTGACAATGAGTCAATCATTAATACTGTTCAATCAATTGTTAATGTAAAATAAAGGTGTGATTTCTTGACAATAAATTGGCCAGATATTGAACATAAATGGAGGAACAAATGGGAAAATGAATCTCTTCATAATACAAATGTTGATAATACAAAACCTAAGTTCTTTCTCACTGTAGCTTATCCATACCCGAATTCACCTCAACATATTGGACATGGACGAACCTATACACTAACAGATGTTTATGCACGGTATAAACGAATGCTTGGATTTAATGTATTATTTCCTATGGCTTTTCACTATACTGGAACTCCTATACTTGCAATGACAAAAAGACTTGCCGAAAACGACCCTGAATTAATAAATGCCTTTCTAGATGTCTACAATATCCCAATGTCCGTAGTCAAAGAACTAGACGAACCTATAAAAATTGCACAATACTTCCATAATGAAATCAAACAGGGTATGATTGAGATGGGATATTCAATAGATTGGAGGCGTGAATTTACTACTATCGACGGTGCATATAGTCGTTTTATTGAATGGCAATTTAAAAAACTAAACTCTGGTGGTTTTATTACCCGTGGCAGCCATCCTGTGGGTTGGTGTCCTAACGATGGTAATCCTGTAGGTCAGCATGATACTTTGGGCGATGTAGAACCTGATATTGGAGAATATACAATTATAAAATTCACATTTGAAGATGCAAAATTAGTCACTGCCACACTCCGCCCAGAAACTATTTTCGGCGTTACTAATCTCTGGATTAACCCTGAAATCGAATATGTAAAAATTTCATTGAATGATGAAAAATGGATTGTAAGCCGCGACTCGATGTCTAAATTTGAACATCTTGTTACCGATAGTTCTTTGGAAACTATTTCAGGAGATTCACTCATTGGTAAATGGACTGAAAATCCATTTACAGACATGAAAATACAATTATTACCTGCTTCTTTTGTAGACTCAAAAAATGGTACTGGTCTTGTAATGTCTGTCCCTTCTCATGCTCCATATGATTATCAGGCAATTATTGATTTTACACTTAACAGTGATTTACTTAGCAAATACCCTACAATAGATACAAATAATCTTGCTCCAATTGATGTAATTAAAACTGAAAAATACAACAATACCCCTGCTAAACAACTTGTCTCCGAACTATCTATAAAAAATCAAGATGACCCTAAATTAGTAGAAGCAACAAAAGAACTCTACAATCTTGAATTCACATCTGGTACAATGCTAGTTATTGCAGGTGATTATGCAGATCTACCTGCTAAAACCGCCAAAGACAAAGTGAAGAATGATTTGATTCAAATGGGGATTGCTACTAAATTGTACGAAATAATGAACAGTCCTGTAATATGCCGATGTGGTACTGAATGCATCATAAAAATGTTTGAAGATCAATGGTTTATAGACTATGGATTGCCAGAATGGAAAGAAAAAGCCCATTCTTCAATCGATTCCATGTCACTTGTACCTAACGAAATTACCGTGGAATTTCATAATACTGTTGACTGGCTTCATGAAAAAGCGTGTGCACGCAACTCTGGTCTTGGCACTCTTCTTCCTTGGGACACTGATTGGATAATAGAAAGCCTGTCTGATTCTGTTATCTATATGGCATATTATACGATTTCAAGATTGATTAAAGAACAAAATATTGATTCATCAAAACTTTCCGAAGAATTCTTTGATTACGTCTTATTAGGTATTGGCGAATGCAATTCTGTTTCTAACAGTACGGGAATTGACGAAAATACTATCAACGAACTTCGAAACGAATTCTTATATTTTTATCCACTTGATAGCAGACATTCTGGCCGTGATCTTGTACCTAATCATTTAACATTCTTTGTTTTCAATCATTCAGCTATTTTTCCTAAAAACCATTGGCCACAGCAAATAGTTGTTAACGGTTCTGTCTTAATGGACGGTAAAAAAATGTCTAAATCATTTGGCAATATAATACCACTTAGACAGGCTGTAAAAACATATGGGGCTGATCCTATTCGATTAGGAATTATGTCTGCTGCAGAACTTCTTCAAGACGCTGATTTTAGTTTAGAATTAGTAAAATCTTTTAATGAACGACTTAATCGAATCTACACGATTGTCCAAGAAATCAAAACCGCATCTGATTATGATATTAATCAATCTAATTCTATTGAAAAATGGATGTTGAGCAGATTACAACGAACAATTAACGTCACCACTGATTCTATGAATAAACTTCGTGTAAGAGAATCCCTTCATCATATAATCTATCTCCTTGACATCGATTTGTTATGGTATAATAGAAGAACCACTATCTCTAACGACGAAAAAAATTCATTTCTAAAATATTTCTTTGAAACTCGAATCAAATTACTTGCTCCCTTTGCACCACATTTCTGTGAAGAAATCTGGGAAATTCTTGGCCATGACACATCTATTACTCTTGAAAGCTGGCCCAATGCCGATGACAATTTAATTGATGAAAATGCTGAATTATCTGAAGAATTAATTAAAAATACAATCGAAGATATTAATAATATCCTTAAAGTTACAAAAATTCAAACACAACGCATCTGTATATACATTCCCGCTAACTGGAAATGGCAGATATTCTTATCTGCATTACAAAAAGACCAATTTAATCTTAAAGATTTGATTGAAACTAGTTTAAATAATCCTGATTATTCTGAATTCAAGAAACACATTCCTAAATTCTGTCAAAGTTTGTTTAAGGAACTATCTAATATGGACTCGTATTCTAAATCACGTATTCTGAACATTGGACAGTTAAATGAAAATCAAATTCTTAAAGAACTTCAATCATTCTATAAACTACAAAATAATATTCGGGTTGATTTATTCTCTGAAGATGATTCTAATCTATACGATCCCAAAAATCGTTCTATTTATTCTAGACCTATGAGACCTGCTATCTTCTTAGAGTAAGTATTTGATTATTGTCAAACTTGTATTTGTACTGAGTAAATATAATCCGTATATTATTGCCGATATTGCAAATCCATAATTCAGCATCAATTTAAAATTCTTTGATATGATATTTGAAAATCTAAATACTAATGCACTGAATATGACCATTCCTAAAACTACTCCTGTCGAAAATAAAAATAATGCTCCGAGTAAAGTAGTGATTGAACCAATCCCTAGTCCCAAAATCAATATAATAAATAATTCGTCGTTACTCGCTAGTCCATGTATTATTCCTACTCCAAATGATGCATGATGTGATTTCAAATCTTTATTCATAAATCCTCCTATTCGATGTGTATGAGTGTGTTCATGTTTCATTCCATCGTGATTGTGTTCATGTTTATGCTGTAAGGGAATTCCTATTGTTAAACTAATTATTCCCATTGCTATCATGACGGTTGCTACTATTATCTCAAAATTCTCTAGTAACATTATTACAGGAAATGAATTCATATTGTAGAATATAATCACTGTAATTATTCCTGCGGCCAACATATGTCCAACTCCCCAACTCAGACTGATATTTAGAGACTCATTTAATCTCTTTGATCTAGATAAAAAATTCGAAACTACTAGAACGTGATCTGTATCAAAAGCATGTTTAATTCCCATCAAAAAAGCCAAAATTGCAAAACTAAATATCTCCATACCTAAATTTACAATTTATCATCATATAAATCAAGCCCCAGCTGGGATTTGAACCCAGGACCTACTACTTACGAGGTTCGACATTGTTTAGTCGCTCTGGCCGATCTGAGCTACTGGGGCAAAATATTCTATATTTAATGAATCATTCTTTCTTAAAAATTAAACAATAATGATGAACTGTGTTACTTACCCACGAATATCCATACCCATACGGAGCTAATTTCACATTGTCTTGGCACCATACCTTTTCATCTTTCAATGTAAAGAAATCAAGTTTCTTGGCTAAATCCCAAGCTAATGGGTATATCTTCCCGCCTTTCTTTATGTTCTTAACAATCACTGTTAGATATCCACCAATTTTCATTACATCATAAACTTTCAAATATATCTCACTTAATTCTTCTAAGAATCTCATATAATCCTCTATATTTCCTACATCGCGTTCATCTTCTGAATAATATGTATCATAGTTCATCTTCTCTCTAGTTTTCTGTGTTTCAAATCCTTTCTCTCTCAACATGTCCCAATATGGCGGTGAAGTTATGCAATAATCAATGTCTGAACTTATTATTTTGTCCAACATTCGGGCATCCCCGTTGTATAACTTGATGTTATTCCTGTTTCCTGGATTATTCATCGTTTCACTTTCATCATTTACTCTTTGCGCAGCTACTTTCGCATATTTTTTAGACAACTCAATACCGATTGCATTTCTATTTGTATTCATTGCTGCAAGTAATGTGCTTCCAGTACCTACCATCGGATCAAATATAGTCTGACCTTCTTTTGTAAAGAACCTTATGAAATTTTCAATTAATTCCTCGGGAAACTTTGCTGGATGCATCATTACATCTTTTTTTCTGGACTTTGGATTAACTATGAACCAACTTTTCTGGAACTTTATCCATTCTTTACTAGTTAGATTGTTTAATCTATTGTAATCATGATACTTTCCTTCTCCATTACCTATTTCTGAATTCCCTGTATAATCTATATTCAATATTTCTCTAGGCTTGTCCTTCGCTACGCTGTTTAGCATTATAATTTATTCAACGAATTCCTCGATAATGTAGGTAGTCTATATGATTTGATTATTGTGTATAAAGAATTGATATGTGACTAAAATGGCTGCAGGAGCCAAATCATCGTTCCTACCCCTAAATATAATGCATAACTCCAAGTTCCTAATCTCTGCTGTACATCGCTCAAATCATCATGCTTATCTCGCGTATTGTGTAACCATTCTAGTGCATGATTAAAGAATTCTATTTTACTTTTTGAATTATCTTCAATCACCGTATAATAATTCACTTCTTCTCTGCCTTTGTTCATGTATCTTATTAATTTGTCTTCTGAAAT
>ENA-UPTF01000094-UPTF01000094.1-marine-metagenome-genome-assembly--contig:-NODE-94-length-59533-cov-10.545042_pt1 | contig 59533 bp, 82 predicted proteins | sample MGYA00238166_ERZ767019 | MGnify/ENA primary metagenome ERZ767019 (study PRJEB28930, sample SAMN06266391) | marine metagenome | isolation source: Sea water from 250 m depth | place: Atlantic Ocean | study... | reverse complement strand
AGCATATTTGCAGAATCATTCAGTGCGTCATCACCCCTATACCCCTCATCATAAAGAATTTCAATCAAACCTTGGTCTGTATCAACTAATGCAGTGATAATTGAATATGTGCCTAAGTTTTGATCTGTATTAATTTTATATTCTAATAATTCAATTTTTTTAATTTCTACATCATCCTGTGTTATTTTCCCATCAGAAAAGATAACATTTCTATTATCTGGGTCACGTTCAATTCTCTTTGAATCAGGCACATCTACAAATTTCATATTTTGAATTATAGATTAACATATTAAAAGAAATGAAAAGCTTATAACACATTTACTGGTTAAACTCTTTTGTTATGGACTATGCTAAACTTTGTAATGCATTATTAGACTCAAACGATAAGATCCGTTACGTAGGCGTCTACAATTCTTTTAGTGGAGATGTGTATGAAAAAATGCAAAATGGTACAGCCAGACATTTTGATAAGGATCAAACAAAAAAATCCATGACTCAAGCAATTATGCGATGGAAAACAAGAAAACAATTTTCAGCTGAAATAGGCGAACCCGAATATGCCATGACTAGATATGAGAAAGTGAATAGAATTACCATGTCATGTGGAAAAGATGGATTACTTATGTTCAGTACAGAAGTAGATGTACATCTTTGTGACATAATTGACGATGTAACAAAGATGGTGAAAGAGCACGTTGGCGAATCAGATCATGAAGATGGTTCACGAAACATCAGATCCTAAAAGCTTATTTTACTTATATTGTAAATTTTTATGTGAATCACCATCACTTTGAAGGAAAAGATATACCGCACATTAAACTTGATTCAAAAACTACAGTGAAAGAATTAATTGAAATTTATGCAAATTCAGGATTCAATGCAAGACAACTAGGGGAGGCTGCAAAATTATATCAAAAAATGATACATGAGAATGCAACTATTTGTTTAACAGTTGCAGGTGCAATGACACCAGTAGGATTTGGAGGAATTATCAAGACGCTTTTAGAAAAGGGGTTTGTAGACTGGATTGTCACAACAGGTGCAAACGTTTACCATGAAGATCATTTTGCCTGGGGATTACCAGTAAAACAAGGTCACTTTGAAGTTGATGATAACATATTGTATGAGAAAGAAATTGTAAGAATTAGAGATGTATATGTAAAATTTTATGAAACATTGGAATTAGAAGATAACATTATTCAGAATATGTTTAAGGACAAATTTTCAGAAAAATCATTTACAACTGCGGAATTTTGTAATGTTTTAGGAAAGATTAGTAAAGAAAAATCAAAATTTCCTGAAAAAAGCTTTCTTACAACAGCATATGAGTTGGATGTTCCAGTATACGTATCTACACTCAAAGATTCATCACTTGCAATGAATTTAGCAGTACATAGATTGAAAAACAAACCATTCAATCTAGATTTCGTTAGGGAGATTATTGAACAAGCAGCTATTGTTTACAATTCAAAAAAATCAGGTATTTTAGAACTTGGTGGAGGAGTGCCAAAAAATACAGCGCAGCAGACAGGTCCACTACTAGATCAAATTTTAAGAAAAGATCATGGAGGACAAGATTACATTATTCAAATTACAGATGCTCGACCTGATACGGGAGGATTATCTGGTGCAACACTACAAGAAGGAAAAAGTTGGGGAAAGGTGCAAGATTCTCATGAAGATTTGATTACAGTGTATACTGACTCTACAATCGCATTCCCTTTGTTAGCACTCTATGCATTATCAAATGAAGAATCAAGAGAACAAAAAAGAATTTACAAAAATTTGGACAAATATTACAAATCACTACAAGATTCAGCAAGCAAAGTCCCAGACAAATTTGCCGACATTTTGAAAAAATCAGATATTAACCTGGATTAAGATTTTTTATTTGCCTTTCTTCGAGCGGCTTTTTGATCTGCAAATCGTGCATGTTTTCCGTCTTTTCTTTTACTACCCATAAATAATGGAGAAAATCTTTTTCAATGTAAATGATTCGGTGCATGTAAAAAATTAAAAGTGCTTATTTTTCAAATGAATTATGGGAAAAATGTTTCCAATTGTAATTATTGCAGTAGCAATCATAGGATTTTCATCTTCTGCATATTTTTTCAGTCAAACTACCATTACAATAGAAAGTCCCATCACAATGGAAGTTCAGAATAATAATTCAGTAATGCAAGAAATAGAGTCATGTATTGAACAAAATCTTGCTGGTCAAAGCTCTGTTGCACTAAATTCATTCAATACAAACATGTTACTAACTCTAAAAGAGGCTGCAATGGAAACTAACGATGAATATGAGTTAGAACAGATAAAACAGAAATTATACACATTGACGGATTGTAGACCTTAAATTAACCTCTATCATATCTAGCACGTTCTAGAGAGCGGTCTTCTTTTGTTGCCTTTTTCCATTCTTTGTAATGTTCTTTACATAAACCAGATTTTTTTCCAGATGAGTTAAGACGTAATCCTGCATCCTCAATTTTTTTTGTATTAAGAGAACGTACTGCATCAGCATCACAGCCATCAACATTACACTTTGCGCCTTTTGAAATAATACCCATGTGGTAATAACAATTCGACTGTTAATAAAGTTGAAATGAACAAAGTTTTTGTTCGTTTATAAATAGGAATTAAAGATGGAGAAACATGGGTAGTAAGAACAAATCAGTCTCATCTAGTGAAAAATCACAAGGTGGAAAAGACAAGGCAAAAAAAGACAAAAAAGATCACAGTGAGAAAAAAGAGGTTGACGTATTTATCAATGAAGACCAGGCAAATAAAATAATTAAATCATCTAAAGCAATTACAATTCAAGATTTAGCAAGACAAGCAAATGTAAAAATTTCAACTGCAAATGCATTTCTTAAAAAAGCATTAGCAGAAGGCGCTGTAAAGAAGGTTGGCGGATTTAGTGGTCACTATATCTATCAGCCTGCATCACAGTAGATAGACACTTCATCACCAGAACTAGCATTTAGCAATTCATCAACACCTTCAAGTATTTTTCCTATAGGAGTTAGATCTTTTCCAACCTTTGTATCCTTGTGAAAAAAACAAAATGCATGACCGACCGATAGAAAAGCAATATCACCTTTCTTGAACTCATTTCTAGTACGTTCACCTCCAGATTCAATGTGTGATTCAACATAGACACCGCTTGTACCAAGTATGTGGATAGTTCCAGTTACAGGCAATGAACGAATTATTGTACCAACTAAAGAAGGGGAAAGATGACGTTTTAATTCACATTTGATTTTGATTTTACCTTTTATTTCCAAAATTACTTGAGATTTTGATACAGATCCACTATCCATAATGAAATGTAAGCTTTGGATTATATATTGGCATTTTTCAATTAGTTTACTTGTCTGAGCCTGAAGAAACACCAATTACAACTGAAAAGAAAGAAGAGGAACCAGCTCCACTTGTTGAAGAGGCAAAATTAGAAGAAATTATTCAGCCAGAAACAGAGGAAATTGATCCAGATGCAGAAGTTAGTGTTCATGCAACAATGGAAAAAGCAATTGAAAATTATAGAAAAATCAAAGAAGGTAAACAAGAATTAACTGATAAACAACTTGAGGATTTAGAAAAAGAATGTGAGGCAATTAGACAAAGAGAGATTATTGATGTTGATGAACAACATGAAGCAATTGAATTAAGCTCAGACGGAAAAATATTGATGGGTCCTCCAACATTAACAAGATTTGAAAAAGCAAGAATTATGGGAGCACGTGCATTACAATTATCATTAGGAGCACCACCATTCATAGACATACCTGTAAGTGCTGCAACTTCATTAGACATATCTATGAAAGAACTGGAGGAACGAGTAATTCCAATTACAATAAGACGTGTTTTACCTAATGGAGACTATCAAAATATACCATTATTTGATTTCAAAGAATAGACGATTCGTCTATAAAATTTAAAAGAAGTTCAGAACGATTACAATTAAGATGGAATTACAAGAAGTTGAACGATCAGAAAATAATGTAGATAAAGATAGTTATTTTGTAAAAGATGAATCAGTGATGACTGGGGCCTTGGATGTTTTAACAGCAATGGATGCAAGCAAAAGAGCTGTTTTGCTGGCCAAAGGTAATTTAATTCCAAATGCAGTAGCAATTGCAAATATTGTGACAGAGAATATGTTAAAAGGAAATTCAAAAATTGAGAATATTAAATTAGACAGTGTAATTTCAGAAGAAGATGGACAAATGATTTCAAATATAGAAATTATTTTGACAAAAAACTAGTAAACGCTGCCTGGTCCTTTTTCTAACATAGTTTGGCACTCATTGCAAATTGCCTCATCAATATCAGATTCTAATTCATGATGAATATCACAAATTAAGAGACTTGTTTTGATGTAATTACAAAGTCCTATGAATTTTGAGAGAGTTGAAGGTGTGTATGCCATATCAGATGCGAGGTTTTGTGAGATTTCTTCAATCATTTCAGCGACTTGTTTTTCAGCAGAGAGTTTTTTTATTAATTCTGGATCACCACGTGTTCCGCGAATGTAATTACTGATTGCAGCTTGTGTAACTCCTAGCATTTTTGAGATCATTTCTTCCCTTACATCATGATTTTCAGCTAAATCTTTAGCTAGAATTGCACGTAATGCTGGAATCAATGTTTTTGATTCAATTTCTGCAGGAAGTAACATGAATCATATTAACATGATTACCTTATAAGTTCGGCTGAAATTAGCTGAAACTATCTCTTAATGAATTAACAAATTTTTATTTAAAATACTATTATGATTAGATCATGGAAACAGAAGAAGAACAATGCATGCGGATTTTAACTAATGCCGTAAATGAATGCAAGTCAGATTGGATTGCACTGTCAGGAGGATTAGATAGTAGCATATTGGCACATTTACGAAAAGATCAGAAACCTCAAACAATGACTATAATCACAAAAGATTTTCTAGGTACAGATCTTACTTTTGCACAGATTATTGCCAAACATTTAGGATTGAATTTATCATTAATTCAAGTAAGTATGGAAGATGTATTAGATTCAATTAATGAAACAATCAAAATTCTAGGCAATTACAACGACATAGAAATACGCAATTCAATTGTACCTTACATTTACCTAACCACATTGAAGAAAAAAGGAGTAGATTCTGTAATAACAGGTGATGGTGCAGATGAAGTTTTTGCAGGATATAATTTTCTTTTAAAAAAATCAGATGAAGAAATTGGTGAAGAATTAAAACGAATAAAAAAAATTATGCATTTTCCATCAAAAGATATTGCCAGATCTTTAAACATGAAAGTTGAAACACCATTTTTGAATGAAGAACTCATAAAATTTTCAGACGAGATAGAAATTTCAAAAAAGATTTATGTCAAAGATGGGGAAAAATTTGGAAAGTGGATACTTAGAGAGACATTTGAGAAATATCTACCAAACAACATCACATGGAGAGAGAAATCACCTATGCAAGATGGATCGGGTACCAATAATCTAACAGGATTATTCAATACAATAATTACAGATGATATTTTTACGCAGAAAAAAACAAGAATTTTAGAAGAAGACGGAGTATATATCAGAACTAAAGAATCATTACACTACTACGAATGCTTTAGAAAAACAAATTCAGTTAAAAAATCAGATTCCGATAACAGATGTCCAGATTGTAATTATGAGATTGCACCTAACTCAAGGTTTTGTAGGATGTGCGGAAAATTTCCAATTAATTAGATTTTTTTGACCATTTTTTGGGTTTTTTAATGAAGATTTTTTTGCAGCCATCACAACAAAAATGATATTTTTTTGATTTGTATTCATGAGACACAGATAAATCCTCATCAAATTCAAGGCCACAAACAGGATCTGTAACTTTCACAATTTTTTTCAATTAGGGTCGTATTTCTATTTATCTAAACAGGTAGAACTCATTAATCATAAGTATGTCTTATATGGAAAAAAATGAATTTAGTACATGAAAAAACTTTTTGGTGCATGTTCTGAGTGTGGGAAACAGGAATTATTTATGACTGAATACAACTGTTTAGGAATGTTAATGAAAACCAAAAACTGGATTGTTTGTAAAAATTGCGACTATGCAATACAGATTGAAAAATTAAAGAATATGCTAACCTGCGTATGATTAAGAAACTAATTTTTTTACAAACTCGTCGTATTCAGATTGATTCATAGAATTGATTTTCATAACTTGGAGATTTTCTTCTACATGTGTACTTGATTTTTGACCAATTAACGGTGCAAGAACTCCAGGAGTTGAACGAATGAATTGTAAAAGACCAACAGAAGGAGATGAATTTGCAAAGAGTGGTTTTGATTTTGCCCATTCTAAAAGTCGTCCTTGCATCAATGGAACACTTGTGAAAACACCAATTCCTAATTCAACTGCAGATTCTAAAATTGATTTTTGTATTCCTTCAACAGTTTGGTTTTTCAAAAGCATCGCTTGATCGAAATTTAAATTGAAAGGAAGTTGTATGAATCTAAACCCATGTTCATTTCCGCCAACGTCTTGCGCAAGTTTCACTACATCCTCTAAAGAAAGAAACATTGCATTATCAAAAGTGGCTCTGAAGCATTCCCATGTTGCTAAACCGTAAAATCGAATTTTTCCTTCTTTACGTTTTTCTTCATAAAATTCAAAAACTTTTTTCAAATTTTCTAAGAATTGGGATTTAGACATTTCAGGATGACCCTCAACAGCATTATGAAGATACATCAAATCAATACATTCAAGATTTAGATTTTTTAAACTACGTTCAAGTTGATCTTGCAGATATGGAATAGTCATACAATGATAGCCTGAAGAAATGTCTCCTTCTTTGATAATTCCAGGTTTACCTAATTCACGCATAATATATTGCATGAAATCCTCTTTGATGTCACCATCATTAGTGACATAACCATTTTTTGTACAGATGAATATTTCTTCTCTTTTGATTAGATTTTCATCAAGTAATTCAGATAATGCAGTCCCAATGCTTCGTTCAGATTTTTGAGCACGATAATTTATTGCAGTATCAATTACATTTATTCCAGATAAAATTGATTTTTTTACAGCGTCTTTTACTATCTCATCGGTTTGTGAATCAGGTTCGCCAAGATAAGTTCCAATTCCAATATTTGATAAATGTAAATTTTGAAATGAATTATAATTTTCAGTAAGGAATTTTTCAGAGAAAGACTTTGTTCCTTCAGATGTAGCATAACCAGAAATCATTCTAAATTACTTCACATATCATTACTTAAAATCCTATCAAAAATGATATAATGAATAATGCACCGGCAATTCTACTGAAATAAAGTGTGTTGGTCATCGAACTAAGTAAAATATTTTCAGATTTTTCTAAATCTTTCAAATGTAATATTGCCAATATTAGAAATGGTTTGGCTAAAAGTACAATCAAGCTGTATATTGGAAATAATCCCGATACTACACCATAAATTATAATTCCATACGCCAATATTGGAAAAATTAAGAATGTCTTGACTGCATTTGTTTTACCAAAAATGATGATCAGTGTTCGTCTTCCTTTTTCTTTATCAACATCATGATCAGGAATTGATGTTACAAATAGTACTAATGAAGAAAGAATTCCTACTACAATTCCTGCAAGTATTGTGAAATCATCAATGCTTTGGGATTGAATGAAATAGGTTCCAATTATAATCAAAGTTCCTTTAATTGTTACAAATACTTCTGCTAATCCCCAATTCACAATCTTTGTAGAATAAAAAATTACAGAAAGAATTGCAAATCCAAGAATCAATCCAATTGTGATTCCAAAGATTATAACAAAATAAATTCCAATTATTGCACCTAAAATGAGAAATGCAATTCCAACGATGTAAACCGATTTTGGCTTTAATAGTCCTTCAGGTAAAACACCGGTACCACCACTCATCTTAGTTCGTTTTGTTTTTGTATCGATGCCACGCTTGAAATCCCAATAATCATTTAGTAGATCCACACTAGCATGTAGAGAAATTACACCTGCAAATGTCAAAAGTGCATGAAGAATATCTATTGGGTGACCAGAATGCCATGCAAGAGATAAGCCAAGAGAGACAGCAATGACAGACGCTAAGAGAAATTTTACTCTTATTGCACGTAACCAGACAGAAAGCATTAGATTAATGACTCAGCATCAACACTGATTGGTTTTCTTCCATTAAAGCCAGAATCTTTTTCATGCCAGAATTTTATTTCTGTTTCACCTTCTTTCCAACAAAGCCAGACCTCTTCATCAAATCTTTTTGAAGGAAAATCTAGAAGGCCTTGATCTAAACCTTTCATAACAACACCAGTTTCTTCTAATTCTTCAATAGTTTTATAGAATTTAGATAATTCTTCATTTAATTTTTGTTTTAAAACAACATATTTTTCAAATGTGTCATTATCAGATAGTGTAACTTGAAGTTCTTGTTCGGCTTTGATTACTTCCATTTTTTGTTTTTTGATATTATCATATTTTTGTATGACAAGAGGTAAAACTTCATTTGCAGTCTGTACTGTAAAGTATTTGAACAATATCGTGATGATTGAATTGTTTAATTAAAAGATATCTTGATGCAATTACTTATAATCCAATAAATAATGAGAACATTATGAGCGCTGAAGAGCAATTACAAGGAATGGTAGATCAAACTATCGACATGGCACTCATGAATGTTGAAGCATATTACAAAGAGATAGAAGCTAGTAATGAAATTTTGAAAATTGAGAATCCAAAAGAGTTTGTTTTTGGATTAATCATGGGTCAAATTTTAGGATTAGGTGTTGCAGCACTTGCACAGATGAAAGGAGGAAATCCTACACCACAAGACCAAATGCAAGTAAGAGACATGGCATACAAACGTGTACCACAAATTAGAGAGAGGATTTTTGGATAATAATGGCACAAAAAATAAAATGTTCACATATTTTAGTTGAAAAACAAAGTCAAGCTTTACAAATCCTTGAAGAAATAAAAAATGGAAAAAAATTTGGGGCAGCTGCTAAAGAAATTTCATCATGTCCAAGTTCAAAAAAAGAAGGGGATTTAGGCTATTTCACAAAAGGAATGATGGTAAAAGAATTTGAAGATGTTGCATTCAATTTAGAAATTGGTGAAGTGTCAGCACCAGTGAAAACTCAATTTGGATATCACATCATTAAACGACTCGGATAATTAGATCTTAAATACAAATTTTGTAATACATATTGGAGTGAGAGCACATTTGACTTCAGTATTTAGAGAAACATCTCTCTTCTACTCCACTAAAGATCTTTACAGAATGGAATTTTAGCAACACTGATCGAGACAATTTTTTACTAAAATTATGAAATACCAGTTAACCTAGAGGTCATTATGCCAGAAGTGACAGTTTTTTCTACAAAAGATATCGAGAACATAATTTCTTGGTTTGAGAGAATCTATAGTAGTGATGAAGAGATATCTGACTTCGAACGTGAGACATATCTTAAACTCGCAAAATACTTTATTCTCGAAGAAAAAGCAATGTGTTAAAATTGCATATTCTCTTTTTAATTTAAGGAAACGATTTTATCGTTTTTGCATAACTTGCAAATCTATGGTTTTGAGGCCGAACCTGTGTTTGATGGTATTTTTTACAAGTTGTTCCTAATGCGCCACGATAACCAATGGGAGAATCAACCCATTTTTCATCATGAGCAGCTTTGAGAACATCATCATATGGACTGTAGTAATTCATGATTTTTTTATTTACAATTTTTTGGAATTTATTTCCGTGTATTTTTGGTGATAATGAATTTGCAGGAATTGATGCACCGAATAGATGTACAGATTCAATAATTCCATTATTTTCTGAGTTTTTTGCAAGTGATTCAATGGTAGATAGTATTACTTGTGCACCCAATGAGTGACCCATTAAACGAATTTTTATCGAAGGGTTTTTTGATTTTAAATCTTTGATGAATTTTGAAAGATTTTTTCCATTCTTTTTTGCGATTGTGACTCCTACTTTCAATGCAGAAAGTGCAGTTGATTTGTATTGTACACCTGCAGTGTTAGAATCGTAGCTATATCCAACAACATCATGTTTGTAATTCAGAGTTTTCAAGCGTTTTTCTGCAATCACATATTTGGCTAATGCCCCTGATTTGTTATTTCTCAAACCATGAATCATAATAACAATTTCAGATTTTTGAGAGATTTTTTCAAAACTTGTCTTCGGATATGCATCATATGAGATGTTTTTGAGAGTTTTTCCAGTTTTTAGATCATAGAACCCTCTAGTAGATATTTTCGGAAATATTTTTCCAATCATTTTAGTTTCCTAGTTTAGATTGTTCTTCGTCTATTACGGATTGTTCAATTTTTGAAAATATTGGTTCAGTGGCTCCAATTTTATGACCAGATTTCAATTCTAAATTAGACATTTCATTCCAATTTACATCAGAAACATTTCCATCCAGTCCCAATTGAGACCATATTTTTTGTGAAGATTTTGGTAAAAATGATTGTAAACATATTGCAATTGAACGAACGGCATTGACAGATAGATATATGCAAGCATTAGTTCCTGGTCCTTTTTTCCAAGGTTCCTTGTGTTGGAAATATTGGTTGAAATGAGCAGAAAATTCCATTAGTTGTTTTAATGCACGATCCAGATGATTTTCTTCCATTAGTTTACCAATATCTTCAGCAAGAGATTTTATTTTTTGCTCTGATTCAGAGTCTTTCTCATCAAATTTTTCAGGCTCAGGAACAACACCATCAAAAGTTTTGTTTGTAAATCCAAGAGCACGGTTAACCAAATTTCCCAGATTGCCAATTAATTCAGAGTTAATCTTAGTTGAAAATTGTTCCCAATCAAAATTAAGATCATCTTGAGAATATGGATTTATTGAAATAAGATAAAACCGTAAATAATCAGCAGGGAATTTTTCTAAGAAATCTTTTAGGCCAATGTACCAATTTCTGCTTTTTGATATTTTTTTACCTTCAAGGGTAAGGTGGCCACGAGTTGGAATGTAATCAGGCAATTTGAATTCTTTTTCAATTCCCAACCTCATTGCAGGTAAAAACAGATAGTGGTGGTAAACAATATCTTTACCAATGAAATGATAAATGTCAGCATCATTCCAAAAACTTTTGCCATCAATATTTTTATCATTTAGAAATTTTAACGTGGAAGAAATGTACGCAAGATGATTATCAAACCAACCATAGAATACTTTATCTTTTAAGCCATCAATTGGAATAGGCACTCCCCATGGAATATCTCGAGTTATATCCCAATCAACTAGTCCTTCTTTAATCCAATTTTCAACATATTTTTTTACATCTTTTTGAAGATGTGGAGCATTTTCAAGATATTCCAAAAGTGGTTCAGAGAAATTTTTCAGTTTAAAGAAATAGTGATTGGTTGATTTTTGTACAGGTGTTTCACCACATATTGAACAATGAGGGTTTTCAATTTCTTCAGGAATACGCCCACATTTTTCACATAAATCAGAATATTGATCTTCGGCATTACAAAATGGGCAAGTTCCCTTTACAAATCGGTCTGGAAGGAATTTGTCACAAGAAGTACAAAAAGCTTGGATGATTTCTTTTTCGTAAATATGTCCGTTTTTTTCAATTTTTTTAAAGACATCTTGAACAAATGAGATATTTTCTTCAGAACTTGTTTTATAGAAAAAATCAAATCCTATATCAAAAGCGGTAAAATCTTCATAATCACGTTTATTCCAATGTGCGACATATTCTTGTGGAGTCTGTTTTAATTTTTCAGATTGTATTAAAATTGGAGTTCCATAATCGTCAGACGCGCATATGTAATATGCTTCAACACCATTTTGTTTTAAGAAACGAGTGGTAACATCAGCAGGGAGATATGTAGATGCAACATGACCTAGATGTATCTCACCATTTGAATATGGCAGAGCACTTGTGATTATTGCTTTTTTATTCATTTGTGATAATTTGGATTTATTTGCATTTAAGCTATGGTTTTTAAAGAGATTGGGAAGGTTGTAAAGTATGAGTAAGGTAAAAAACCCAAAGCTAGCAAAACAGGGAAAGATCTCATACGAATGGGCTCGTACTCATATGGACATTTTAGATAATACGTTAACACGATTAAAAAAATCAAAACCACTGAAAGGAGTGACAATTGCATTTTGCCTACACATTACAAAAGAGACCTCAGTTTTGTTGATGGGGGCAAAAGAATTAGGAGCAAATGTTGCCGTTTGTGGCGGAAATCCATTAACAACACAAGACCATATTGCAGCATTTCTTGCAACTCAAGGAATTCACATTTATGCATGGAATGGACAAACTAACAAAGAATATGATTGGTGTCTTGATCAAGTACTAAACCATAAACCAAGTTTAATTTGTGACGATGGTGCAGACATGAATGTTAAAGTACATTTCGATAAAAAATTCAAATCATTAAAAATTCTTGGCTCCACAGAAGAAACAACTGCAGGAGTAACAAGAGTACAAGCAATGGAAAAACAAGGTAAATTGAAATATCCAGTTGTAATTGTTAATGATGCAGATACAAAACATATGTTTGATAATAGATATGGTACAGGTCAAAGTACAATAGACGGATATCTAAGAGCAATGGGATTATTATTCACATCAAAGAAAATTGTAGTAGTAGGTTACGGTTGGGTAGGAAGAGGAGTTGCAGAAAGATCAAGAGGAATGGGCGGCAAAGTAATTGTTACAGAAATTGACCCAGTAAAAGCTCTTGAAGCACATATGGATGGATTTGATGTAATGCCAATGTCTCAAGCTGCAAAGATTGGGCAAATTTTCATAACAACTACAGGAATGACTAGTGTGATTAGAAAAGAACATCTTCTTTCTATGAAAGACGGTTCAGTAGTTGGAAATGTAGGACATTTTGATGTTGAAATAGATACTAAATTCTTATTAGAAAAATCAAAATCAGTAAGAGAAGTAAGACCATCACTTGATGAATGTGTTTTGAGAAATGGGCGAAAAATCTATCTAATTGGAAAAGGAAGATTAGCAAATTTAGTTGCAGCAGAAGGACATCCGCCAGAAGTTATGGCCCAGTCATTTTCAAATCAAATATTATCATTATTGTATATTTTTAAAAATCACAAAAAAATGGGCAAAAAAACTATGATTGTTCCTAAAGAAATTGATAGACAAATTGCAGTTGATGCGTTGAAAGCATTGGATGTCAAAATAGACAAATTGACAAAAGAACAAAAGAAATATGCAGAAAGCTGGTAACAAGAATAAGTAAATAAAGAACATTATTTCACAAGCAATTAGATGACATGGACAAAAGTTGCAGAAAAAGGCGACATTCAATCTGGTTCAAGCAAAGAGTTTGAAGTGGAAGGTAAAAAAATTGCAGTTTTTAACCAAGATGGTTTTCATGCATTAGATGGAATTTGTCAACATCAAGATGGTTCACTTGCACCTAAAGGAAAAATTGAAGGAGATATTGTAGAATGCCCATTACATTTCTGGCATTATAATATCAAGACAGGAGAATTAATGGATTATCTAAAAGGCATCAAATTGAAAAAATATGATGTAGATGTAAGAGATGATGGCATTTATGTCGATGCATAATTCTGGTAGACTTTTTATGAGATTAGTTTAAGAAAAACCTGTGAACCAAGAGATTTTACAGAAAATAACAAATCAAGATTACAATAGTATTTCAACAAGAATACAAGAAGGATTAAAACAAAAAATTGAAGAAACGAATTCAAAAGGAGTGATTTTTGGTCTGAGTGGCGGAATTGATTCCGCAGTGATTGCATATTTGTGTAACAATATTGTAAAAGAAAAAACACTTGCAGTAATAATGCCAGATTCAAAAATTTCACCAGAATCAGAAACCAGTGATGCGATAAAGATTGTAGATGAATTAGGATTAGATTACAAATTACTCGATATTAATTCAATACATAAGGAGTTTAACATGGTGTTAGAGCCAGAAGATCGAGCTTTAGGTAATTTACGAGCAAGAATTAGAATGAACATATTATACTATTATGCAAATTTAAAAAATTTAGTTACGCTAGGGTCTAGCGATAAAAGTGAGTTTAACATTGGATATTTTACAAAATTTGGAGATGGTGCAGCAGATGTATTGCCAATTGTTTCATTATACAAAACTCAAGTAAGAGAATTAGCTAGACATTTAGGAATTGATGAAAATATAATTACAAAGAAAAGCAGCCCTCACTTGTGGCCTAATCATGAAGCAGAACATGAAATTGGTGTAGAATATGAGCAAATTGACGTCATCTTACATTGTTTAATAGATAAAAAATTATCATTAGACGATACAGCAAATGAATCACAAATAGATATCAAATTTGTTGAAAAGATCCATTCTATGTATAAGAAAAGCGAGCATAAACGAATCAATCCAAATGCACTTTGAATAAAGATAATTTTCACACAAACAAGATAAATGACACGCCAATCTGTTATTAACAAATGAAGATTTCAGATACGTTAACAAATCAAAAAAAAGAATTAGAATTTTCTGATAAAGTAAGAATCTATCTTTGTGGCGTAACAGTATATGATCAATCACACATAGGGCATGCCAGGACAATAATAGTTTTTGATACATTGAGAAGATTCCTTGAAGCAAATGGCACTCAAGTTGAATTAATTCAAAATTTTACTGATGTCGATGATAAAATAATTAATCGTGCAAAAGAACAGGGCGAATCAGCAAGTGGATTATCAACTAAATACATTCAAACGTATTTTGAAGATTCGGATAGATTAAACATTAGAAGAGCAACAAATTACCCAAAAGCAACTGAACATATCGATGATATGATAAATCTAATTCAAAATTTAGTGGATAAAGAATCTGCATATGTGTCTAAAAATGGAGTATATTTCCGTGTTTCAAAATTTTCAGAATATGGAAAATTATCAAAAAAGAAAACAGAAGATCTTGAAAGCGGTGCCAGAATAGAAGTTGACGAATCAAAAGAGAGTCCTTTAGATTTTGCACTGTGGAAATTTTCAGATGAACAACCGAATTGGGAAAGTCCATGGGGCAAAGGTAGACCAGGATGGCATATCGAATGCTCTGCAATGAGTATCAAATATCTTGGTAAAAATTTTGAGATACACGGAGGTGGAAGAGATTTGATTTTTCCTCATCATGAAAATGAAATTGCACAATCAGAATCATTTACTTCAGAACAATTTGCAAAGATTTGGATGCATGCAGGAATGATTACCATAAACGGTGAAAAAATGTCAAAATCAGTCGGAAATGTAAAATCAATAAATCATGTTTTGGAGTCATGGGGTCCAAATGTAGTAAGATTATTCTGTATTTCAGGACATTATTCAAAACCAATTGATTACACAGAAGATCTATTAAAAGAAAATTTGATCAGATTGAGACAGATTGAAACATGTTATTATGAATTAAGATTGGCAGAAGAATCACAAGAAACAGAAGATATTTCATCATTGCTTGAAGAATCAAGAGAAAAATTTGATGCAGCACTAAATGATGATTTTAACACATCATTGGGATTATCTATATTTTTTAATATGATAAAAACAATAAACAGTCTTGCAGCAGATGAGAAGATTTCTAAAAAAATTGCAGTGCAAGCATTACCTGTATTAGAGTACATGTTAGAAGTATTAGGAATTGAGATTCAAACAGTTTCAGATGAAGAAATAGAATCTGTTTTTGAATTAATTAACAAGAGAGAAACACTAAGAGAAGAAAAGCAGTTTGAAGAGGCAGATAAGATTAGAGACCAAATTGCAGGATTAGGAATATCATTAATTGATCATAAAAATAAAACATTATGGATGAAAAAAGAAGCAATCAAATCAGAAAAACAATGAGATGATTTGTGGATAATATTTAATAATCATTTTAACGTAGTCTAATTCCATTAGTGAAAATGCCGTTTTTTGGCAAAAATGAGACGGACCTTTTTTTCCTCTCTTTTGCACTAGTGGACTATTTTATGATTAATACTGAAGGTTTTGATTTGTGCAAAACAAATTGAGAAGTACTTCCAAAGAATAATTCTTTTGCAGAACTTCTGCCCCTTGAACCAATTACAACCATATCAATTTTATTTCTTGAAGTATTTGCAAATTTAGCAATTTCATAACCAGGATTTCCATACACAATCTTTTGATCAAAGGCAACTCCAGCCTTTTCACATTGATTTTCTGCAATATCCATCATAGAATCTAGTTGTTTTTTGTGATTTTTGTTGAATTTACCAGAGGTATCAAAGTCACCTTTTGGAGGTGCATAAACTGCATGAAGTGCAATGATTTTAGCATCACAATTTTTTGCAAGATAGATTGCAGACGATAAACCTCTAAAGGAGTTTTTAGAATTATCAAGTGGAACCAAAATTTTGTTAACTGATGTAGCCATAGAATAATTAATTTCAAAGGTATTAAAAAACGAGACGTTAGAGAATAATTATCTGAAAATTAATCAGTAATTCCATCAATCAGCAGATTTATCATATTTTTCATGCCATTCTTTGGATTCTTTGCTAAATTCATCATAGATTTGTTTCATTTTTTCCAATAATGTACGATAATTCTTTGTATGATTTTGTATTTTTACCAAGTCTTGAATCATTTTATCAAACATTTCATTCATAGGATTATTTGGTTCAATGTTTGCAAGACGAGTTCTAATATCATTCCAGTTTTTGAGCATATCCATTAACAATAATTCCTGCTCTGTTACTAATTCATCTAAGGCATCTTGTTTTACGCTCATAATTTTTCAGAGTAAAAGGATGATATCAGTTTTTAGAAAAAAAGGCGCCGGGAGAGGGATTTGAACCCCCGTGTGCAGAGCACAGACGCTATCCTGTTTTGAGATTTCGAGGCGTCCGCCTTGGACCAAGCTTGGCTATCCCGACATGCAAAGTAAGAATTTCTAGTATAAAATCGAATCAGTAAACAAAAAAAGCAGCAAATACTGAAAGTTACTATGGGATTAGATCTAAAACCACTGCTAGTCAGAGAAAAGACACAGCTTGAATCATTTACAAACAAAGTTGTTGCAATTGATGCATACAATGCAATCTATCAATTTCTAGCAATAATTAGAGGACCTGAAGGACTTCATTTAACAGATTCACAAGGAAGAGTCACAAGTCACATTACAGGATTGTTATTTAGAAACATAAATTTTCTCACAATGGGAATTAAACCGGTCTATGTATTTGATGGAAAACCACCTTCACTAAAATCAGCAGAAATTGAAAAGAGAAAACAGATCAAAAAAGAGGCTACAGTAAAATATGAAAAAGCAATTTCTGCAGGAGATATGGAAGATGCAAGAAAATATGCACAACAAACCACATCAATGAGAGATGGAATGGTTGAAGATTCAAAGAAATTATTAGATTTATTTGGAATACCACATATACAAGCACCATCAGAAGGAGAAGCAACAGCTGCAAGTCTTACAATTACAGGTCAGGCATTTGCTTCAGCAAGTCAAGATTTTGATTCAATTTTATTTGGTGCAAAAAGATTGGTTAGAAATTTTACAAATAGTGGAAGAAGAAAACTTCCAAATAGAAATTCCTACATTGAAGTTTTACCCGAAATGATTGAATTTCAAAAAAATCTAGATAGTATGGGATTAACAAGACAAGAATTAGTAGATACAGGAATTTTAATTGGAACAGATTTCAATCCAGATGGATTTGAGAGAGTAGGACCAAAAACTGCCATTAAGATGATCAAACAACACAAGAGATTGGAAGACATTCCACAAATTCAAGAGCAACTAGAGCAGATACCATTTGATCAAATAAGAAAAATTTTCCTTGAGCCAGAGGTTGCCAAGATAGATAAAATTGAGTTTGGAGAAACAGACTATGAAGGAATAGTAAAATATCTATCCGAAGAACGGGATTTTTCAAAAGATAGAGTAGAAACATCAATGAATAGATTGAAGAAAAGTCTTGAGAAAAAAAGCCAGACCTTAGATCAATTCTTTTAATTAAGACATTATGCCGAATTGAACAGTTGGTCAGTTTGGGAATATACTGAATACCAAACAATTCCGTCTCGTGTTGATGGACTTGCTGAACGGCCAATTCTAAAGTATAAATCAACAAAGAATTCAGTACTGATATGACAGAAAATGATGATATCAAGCATAATTTGATGCTGAATATCAAACGCTTGGAGGGAATTTTAGAGAGAATCGACAAGTATTGTCATAATTATGATCAAGAAAAAGTTGATGCATCAGTTGCAGTTTTAAAAATCAAAAGTTCAATAGAAAATCTTCGAGAAATAATTCCAGAGATGAGCAGAGATGCAGAATCAATAGATCAAGAGACTGAAAAACCAGAAGAAGAAAAAGATTAACTAACCTAAAAATTAAAAAAAAATATGAGTTTTGAAGAAGACGTAGATGTTTATGGTGAATGTAGAAATTTCATCAAGTTTTGTAAAGAACAAGGAATTCCGGTGACTTCTGAAGCAGTAGCAACAGTTTGGGCAGCATTTCAGACTAATGTGGCATTGGATGATGAAGATGACGAAGAGACAACGCTAGATGATTACTAGTTATTTTTTCTGATTTTCAATATTTTTTTGTAGTTCTTGGAATGCAGATTGAATTTCATTTACTGCTGCACCATCTTCTAAAGTACTTACATCACCAATTGTTTCATTTTTTGCAATTGCCTTTAGTAAGCGACGCATGATTTTTCCACTTCGGGTTTTTGGAAGTTTATTTACAAAATAAAATTGACTGGGAGTTGCAATTGGACCAATTTGTGTTCGAATAGTTTCACGTAGTTCAGAACGAAGTTGTTCCTCAGAAGTACTAACATTTTCTTTTAACATAACAAATGCAATGATGGATTCACCTTTTACTTCATCAGGAATTCCACACACTGCAGATTCTGCAACATCATTATGAGAAACAATACTACTTTCTAATTCTGCAGTTCCAATTCTATGACCTGCGACTTTTAGAACATCATCTGAACGACCAAGTAACCACAAATAACCATCAGAATCCTTAATGGCGTAATCTCCAGGATAATAAAGTGATTCAAATTTTGACCAATAGACATCTTTGTATTTTTCAGCATCCTTCCATAATCCTAATAACATTCCTGGCCAAGGAGTTTTAATTATTAGAGAACCTTTAGTTTCAGGTTCTACTTCATTGCCAGTTTCATCAACAACTTCAATATCTAATCCAGGTATAGGCAATGTTGCAGAGCCAGGTTTCAATGGAATTGTTTCAATACCAGGTAAAGGACTGATTAACATTCCACCAGTTTCAGTTTGCCACCATGTATCAATTATTGGACATTTCTTTTTTCCAATTACATTGAAATACCATTTCCAAACTTCAGGATTAATTGGTTCGCCAACAGTTCCAAGTAAACGTAAAGTTGAAAGATTAAATGAATTTGGAATATCATCTCCAAATTTCATTAACATTCGAAGTGCAGTTGGCGTTGTGTAAAAAATTGTAACACCATATTTTTGGATTATGTCCCACATTCTAGATGAATCAGGATGATCAGGTGCACCTTCATACATTACCTGTGTTGCACCGTGCAACAAAGGACCATAGACCACATAACTATGACCTGTAACCCATCCTATATCCGCGGTACAAAAATAAACATCTGTATCTTTTATGTCAAATGCCCATTTGTATGTAGAATAAAGATGAGTTAGATAACCACCAATCCCATGTAATACTCCTTTAGGTTTCCCAGTAGTACCAGAAGTGTATAAGATGTATAATGAATCAGTACTGTCAAGTATTTCTGCATCACATTCTTCAGATGAGTTTTGCATTACCTCATGCCAAAGCAAATCTTTTTCATTCAATTGTATTTTTTGGCCAGTTCTTTGATAGACAATGACATTTTTCACAAATTGTACTGAAGATGCAGAGTCATCTACAATTTCTTTGAGATTGATTATCTTACCTTTCCTATATCCACCATCAGCAGTGATGATTATTTTTGATTGAGAATCTTCCACTCTATCAGAAAGAGATTTTGAGCTAAATCCAGAAAATACGACGGTATGAATTGCACCAATTCGTGCACAGGCGAGCATGGATATGGGCAATTCAGGTATCATTGGGAGATAAATTGTAACACGGTCACCTTTTTTCACACCTAATGATTTTAGAACATTTGCAAGTTTTTTGACCTCCGCAAACATTTCTTTGTAAGTAATTTTTCGGTCAGTTCCATCTTCACCTTCCCACAAGATTGCTGGTTTTTCAGATTTTGAATCTTGATGAATATCCAAGGTATTGTAAGAAGCATTGATTTTTCCACCTACAAACCATCGCGCAAAAGGTGGGTTCCACTGTAAAGTTTCGGTCCACGGCTTAAACCATGACAATGATTTTGCACAATTATCCCAAAATGAGATATAATCATTTTTTGCAGAGTCTCTAATCGAGGAATCATTATTCCCCAAACCAATATCAAATTCTTCAGAATGCAATTATAGATTGTTTGAATAATGAATGTTTTAAGAATTTTGAATTATTATTGTGAATTCATTCTTTTAATCCAGTCAGATTCAGGTTCTGCTGGAACTTGTTCTTGTGCAGGAATTGTCATTACTTGAGTCTCAGAAGACTTTTGTGATGAGGACTCGACGCTAGGAGGTTCTGGCAAACGAGTCTCAATTGGCTCATCATCAGAAGGTTGTGGTAGATAAGTTCCTGGCATCGCTGATGGTGACACCTCTGGAATCATATCTTCGAGTGAGAGATTTGCTAGTCTGGATTTAACTTTAGAAATCTCATCTTTCTCATGTTTCATGTGCTGAAGCATTTCGTCTGTTTCGCTTTGAACATGGTCGAAGGTCTCCTGAGAAATTTCGTTACTTTTGAGTTGAACTTTTGCGTCAAACAAAAGAACTTTGACAGATTTTTCCTGTTCTTCAATTTCGACGACTCTATTATCTAATTCAGAACTAATTTCAAATTCAGTACGTTGGAGTGTCATTAATTTAGTGTTGTACTTTTCATGAATTATTTCTGCATCAGACTTCATGCTGTCGTTGTCAGAGACAATTTCCATCAATGCGTTAAGACGTCGGATTACAAGTTCTTTTTGTTTTAGTAAACGTTGTGAATCCAATCTCCACTTTGGAATGAAAATTACTACTTCAGATTGAACTACGAGTTGATCAAAAGCAATTTGTTTTAGGCCTTCAGACCCGCAATTGATGCCGACTGTCTGTATAGAACCATCAACATCAGTTGAGGTACCTAAAATTTTGCCCATTGGTGCACCGTACATGTCTTTTACGGGTTTTCCAATAATCTCAACTTCACAGTTGCTCATGAATGGAGATTGACAGATCCGTATAACCGACCAAGTGTTAACAAGGTTGACAATTTTAGTACAAAGAAATTAACTAAATTAAAAATTCATGACTAAACGTATTTGTATTATTACAATTTAACAAAAAATTAACATGATTGACAAAGAAGAATTAGCTCAGATTATGAAATTTGTATCAGAATATTGGGAAAAATTGAAAAATGATCCTGACAACGATGCTCTAAAGATTTTACCATCTAAATTTTGGATGAAATCACTTGGAGGACCTGTTGGAAATGAAAAAACAACCAAAGGCAGATGGGTTACAACTTTGATGTATTTGGAAGACGAAGAAATGGAAAAATCATTTCGTGAGGTTTTAGCACGTTGGCAAGCTAAAGGTCAACAAACAGCAACTGATCTTCCAACAAAATCACCCGATCTAATTCAAATTGGCAGAAGATAAAGATAAAACCAATTACGAAAAATAATATTATTGTCCGAATTTTCTAAAAATGAAAGAAGAATTTTAGAAAAACATTTTTCAAACTCAGATAAGAATGTCTTTGCTGTAATAACACCAAGACAAGTTGATCGTGGTGCATTGATGTCACGATATAGTAGAACTGACAAAAGTATGAGGAAAATTTTCTTAGATGAATTTTTAAAAAATAAAAATCGTGGAGAGGAGTTTTACGATAGAGTTTTACTCGAATACGGAGATGATTCAGTTGCAGAACTAGGTATTGCACAAATTGCAATTGAAGGACTTACAAATATAGCAGTTAAAAAAATTGAAGATAGAAGGATTGGCTTTTCATATTTAGAAAAATCCTCACGATATGTTTCATGGGATAAAAAAATTAAAGGAAAATACAAATTTCTGCATGAACCGACAATAATGAAAACTAAATTTGCAGATGAATATATCGATGCATGTAATTTAGATTTTGAAGTTTATTCAAAAAACATAGAACCTATGTTAAAATTAATTCGAGAAAGAGATTCGATCAATAATTATAAATTTAAAGATAAAGATGGTAAAGAAAAAAAATTCAGTGCCATAAATGATGATTCAATTCTTAAATCATCAATGAGAATATACAATGCTGCAACAAAAGCAAAAGCACTTGATGCATTAAGAAGTTTACTTCCTGCATCAACGTTAACAAATGTAGGAGTTACAGGAAATGGCAGGGCATTCGAATATTTATTATCAATATTATTTGCATCAAAATTAAAAGAAGAAAATAATTTAGCATTACAAATTAAAAAAGAATTAGACACTACAATCAAATCATTTGTTCGAAGATCTGATGACAAATATGGAAAAGTTCTACAGAAATATCTGAACAGTGTAAAAAAATCAGCACAAAATGTGGCAAAAACCTCAATTTCAGGCACACCATCTAAAGGAAAAATAGCAAAATTAGTAGAGTTTGAGAATGAAAATAAGGTAATCAACAGTGTGATATCAGCAATAATTTATGAGCAATCTCCAGGAATATCATTTGAGAAAATTTTACAACAAGTGAGAAAGATTCCAACAAATAAGAAAAAGAAAATTATTTTAGAAATGGCAGATTTACGAAAAAATAGAAGACATAGACCATCACGTGCATTTGAAATGGCAGAGTATACCTTTGATTTAGTCACAAATTTTGGAATGTTTAGAGATTTTCACAGACATAGAGCATTAACATTAGAAAGACAACTACTAACAACACATCACGGGTATGATATGCCTCAAGAAGTAAAAGATCTTGGAATGCAAAAAGAATTCAAAGAATGTATGAACAATACAGACACTGTTTTCAAAAAAATTCAAAAGAAATATCCTGAAGAAGCACAGTACGTTGTCAATTTTGGATATAATTATCCATACATGATGAAAATGAATATGAGGGAAGCTGTTCACATGATTGAATTAAGAACTGTACCTCAAGGACATCAAGATTATAGAATTGTCGCACAAAAAATGTATCAAGCAATAAATAAAAAACATCCAATTCTAAGCAATATAATGAAATTTGTGGATATGAATAAATACGAATTAGAAAGATTTGAATCAGAAAAAAGAACAGAAGAAAAAAGGAATAGACAATGACTGAAAAAATTACCAAAACCGATGAAGAATGGAAAAAAGAATTGACTGCAGAAGAATATGAAGTTTGTAGAATGAAAGGTACCGAGCAAGCATTTACTGGAATGTATTGGGATTGTAAAGATGATGGCGTATACAAATGTAGAGCATGCGGAGTAGAATTATTTTCATCTGATGCAAAATTTGATTCAGGTACTGGATGGCCAAGTTTTTTCAAACCTGAAGATGATGAACAAATTGAATACATAGAAGACAGAAGTTATGGCATGTTGAGAGTTGAAGTTAATTGTAAAAAATGTGGATCACACTTGGGACATGTATTTGATGACGGTCCTGCGCCATCAAAACTTAGATACTGTATTAACTCAGTATCGCTCAAATTAGACAAGTCAAATTAAATAATCGACTTGATTTTACGATACTATGAGAATAATACTATGCGGATTTGGAGTAGTTGCACAAAGCTTTTCAGAGCTTTTAGAATCACGTACACATGACCTGTATTCTAAATTTGGATTAAGACCACGAATTGTAGGAGTATTTGATAGTAAAGGATGCGCATATGATGAAACCGGTTTAGATTTAAAGAAATTAAATAAAATCAAAAAACAATCAGGCACAGTAAGAAATTATGATAAGTCAATAAAACAAATTTCAGGTAAAGAAATCATTGAAAATTTTGATGCAGATGTATTAATTGAAACTACTGCAAGTAACTATAAAGATGCAGAACCAGGAATGAGCCACATTATTTCTGCAATGAAAAAAAAGATGCATGTTATATCAGTCAATAAAGGACCGCTTGCACTTGCATTTCCATCATTAATGGAATTAGCAAATTATAATCAAGTTATGTTAAGATTTAGTGGTACTGTTGGTGGGGGAACACCAATTTTAGATTATGCAAAAAATAGTTTACGAGGAGAAAAAATATTATCATTTCAAGGAATTCTTAATGGTACAACTAACTACATACTGACAAACATGGCAGAAGGAATGTCATTTGAAGACGCATTAAACGATGCAAAATCAAAAGGATATGTTGAAGCAGATGAAGCACTTGATCTAGATGGATTAGACGCAGCTGCAAAACTTGTCATTTTAGCAAATTGGATAATGGGTATGAAAGTAACCATGCCAGACATTATCAAAAAAGGTATCCGTAAAGTAAACACAAATGATATCAAAAATGCAGAAAAAAATGGGTCTGCAGTGAAATTAATTGCATCATGTGACAAAGAATTGACAGTATCTCCTGTAGAAATCAAAATTAATGACCCACTGTGCGTGAATGGAACATTAAACGCAATATCATTTACATCAGAACATTCAGGTACTCAAACCATAATTGGTAGAGGGGCAGGAGGAACAGAAACTGCAAGTTCTATACTTAGAGACCTGATAGATATTAGAAAAGAGATTACAAAATCTTGAAAACAAATCTAATTTCAAAGAGTGAGACAACACAATTGCTAAAAATTGTCTCAGAAAAATGGAAAATTGATCTACCTAAAGTGAAAAATCTAAAGGTCTATGAAATTGATGATGAGATTCAATTAATCACGGGTAATGAGATTAAAATTTTAAAAATTAAGGATGAACATCTCCCATTTCTTAGTGAAATTACAACATTGGAAAAATTTCCATATGTTCAAGTTGACATGGGCGCGGTAAAATTCATGTGTAAGGGAGCAAATCTCATGAGACCAGGAATTAAAAAATTTTCAGAATTCTCTAAGGACGACATAGTTTGCATAGTAGAGGAATCACAAAACAAATTTTTGGCTGTAGGAAAATCAATAGTAGATAGTTCAGAATTAGACAATATGGATAAAGGAGAGGTATTGAAAAATTTACACTATATTTCTGATAAGGCGTGGGAAATTTCTAAAACACTATAGATTATTTAACATCTTCAGTAAATTCAGTAATTCCATCTTTGTTAACTACTAAAACATCAATTCCATCACCGCTGAATGAATCTCTCATTGTTGCAGAACGTACTGCTTTTACAGCTAAATCTGTAGCCTCTTTTTCATTCATGTTTTCTTTAAACTGTGGGTCTAAGACACCTAATGCCATTTCAGCACCAGTGCCGACTGCAGCATATTCATCAGGTAATACTGAGCCAAGAGGATCAAGTGTGTATATGACAGGTTTGTCAGTCATTCCTCCAACAATTACTTGTGTCAACAATGGGAAGTATCTTCTTTCATACATCATGTTTGACATCATTTTTGCAATTGTGTTTGGTGGAACATCACGTTTCAAATCCATTTTTCTAATTTTTGCTAAAGCAGAAATTTGTAATGATAGTAATTGCATATCAGCTACTAGACCAGCACAAGTTGCACCAACTTTAGGAGTTATTGGAAAAGTTTTCTTTGTTGATTTACTAACCAAAAAATTTCCATATGCAATTCTTTTCTCACTTGCAAATACCACACCTTCATCAAAGGTGATACCTACAGCGGTTGCGCCTGGCATGTAACTCATGATTACACTCTGAAAATAGACAATAAAAGCATTAGTAAAAATTTGTGAATACCCTTAGTTAGGGTGGTATCTAAAAAACGGTAGATCGTTAATTGCCGAGAACGCATCAGCGTGTTACCGCGGTCAACGTTACTGACATATTTTTCGATCAGTTTAACGACGACGTCGTTTTGGAGCTTTACGTTTTGCTGCTTTACGTTTTGGGGCTGCTTTTCTTTTTGCTGCCTTACGTTTTGGAGCTGCTTTACGTTTTGCGGCCTTACGTTTTGGAGCTGCTTTACGTTTTGCTGCCTTTCTTTTTGGGGCTGCTTTACGTTTTGCTGCTTTACGTTTTGGAGCTGCCTTACGTTTTGCTGCTTTTCTTTTTGGGGCTGCTTTTCTTTTTGCTGCCTTTCTTTTTGGAGCTGCTTTACGTTTTGGAGCTGCCTTACGTTTTGCACCACCTTTTGCGGCGGTTCTCTTACGTTTGCGTGCTGCAGAAGCTCTCTTCTTTGTAGCTGCTGCTGCTGCGGCTGCTGCTCTTCTTTTGCGAGTGCGTGCTGCTTTTTTAGCTGCTGCGCTTCTCTTAGCTTTAGACATAGCCATAACTTGTTGCGAGATCTTAACAGTGTTATACTATACAAGTTACATGTTTTCACACACATTGTGTAAAATAATCAAGTAGATTTTGCAAATTATGATCGTGAAAATTTTTCTAAGAGTACACAAATGTTCTTAGTTGTTTTGTGTAACAGATCGATTTTTGCAAATTCATTAGGCGAATGCATTCTACAAAAAATGTAAGATGCACCTACAGAAATGCATGGTACTGACAAAATATTTGTAAATGCATGCATTGGTCCAGTTCCTGCGTTAGAAATGTTCAAAACGTAATCACCAAAAATTTTTTTTGTACTTTCACAAACAGTGTTTACAATTTTTTCATTTGGATTTGTTCTTGCAGCAGCTTCTGCATTCAAAACATTGATCGTTATATCACCAAAACCATTAACGCGAAGATGTTTTTCTAGTAATTTTATTAATTTTTTTGGATCCATGTTTGGAACCAATCTAAAGTCAATTTTCACTTTTGCGCTACCAGGCAAAACTGTCTTTGCACCATCACCGGTATAACCAGAATCAATGCCTGCAATGTTACATGTTACACCAGACACCAATGCTTTTTTTGCATCGAGTGAATTTTTGTTACCAACAAAATTTTTCACCCCATATTCTTTTTTGAAACCATCTGCGTCAAAGGGTTCTTTTTGAATTAATTTAATATCATTTTTAGTAAGAGGTTTGATATCGTCATACCAACCTTTAATCAAAATTTTGCCATTTTCATCACGCATCGTATTTAGTGCCTGAACTAATCGCCATGCAGGATTTTTGATAATTACTGCAAAACTAGAATGTACATCGCGTACAGATTCTTTTGCAGTAAGTTCCACGTACAATAATCCTTTCATACCCAGTCCAATTATAGGACGGTTTTTTTGATCAACATAACCAAATTCCCAAACAACACCATCACATGAAAATTTCTTTTTGTATTTTTTTAAATACGTTCCAATGTTTTCACTTCCATTTTCTTCTTCACCTTCAATTACAAATTTTACATTACATGGAACATCGCCATATGTTTTCAGATAAGACTCCACAGCTTTGATTCTAGTGATTAGTTCACCTTTATCATCAGATGCCCCACGACCAAAAATTTTATTTCCAATTATTTTGCCGCTGAAAGGGGGATCATCCCATAATTCAAGAGGTTCTACAGGCTGAACATCATAATGGTTGTAAAATAACAAAGTAGTGTTTGGATTATTTTTTGATTTTACTTCACCGTATACTAAAGGAGCCGCATTTTTTCCTAATCGTAATATTTCCGATTTTATGCCTGATTTTTTTAGCATTTTTGATACTAAAACACTGCATTCTTTGATTCCTTCATTTTTTGCAGAGATACTTGGTTGATGGATTAATGTTTGTAGATCTTTTAAAAGAGAATTTTTATTTTTATCAATAAATTTGATTGGTTTTTCAGAGTTCATTTTTAATTATTAAGTGAGTTTAGAACTTTAGGCAATACAGAAATCAAATCACTTGCAAGTATGTGGTTTCCAAATTCTTTTTGAAGTATTTCTCCTGCAGCACCATTGACAAATGTCGCAGTGCTTGTAGCTTCAATCATATTTTTATTTCTAGATAAGAATCCAGCTGTGAGTCCAGATAAAACATCACCTGTACCTCCTACAGTCATACATGGAGTTGATGTAGGATTTGTATAAGTTGAATCACCATTTGTAATGATATCTTCTTGACCTTTGAGTAATATTGTAATTGAATGGTTTTTTGCAAACTTTTCACATATAGAAATTCTTGAATTAATTTCAGTTTCAGGTGATTCGCCGAATATTCTTTTAAATTCTCCTGAATGAGGAGTTACAACAACATTTTGTCCTTCAATGATAGGAAGTATTTCTTTAACTAGAGAACTAGCATCTAATGATACGCGTACATTTCGGTCAAGTAATGATTTAACAAGTAATTTTATTGCTTCAATATCCTGAATCGCAAGTCCCATACCAATAGCAGCTGAATCAATGTCAACTGGAATTTGTCCTAGCATTTTATTGACAGTTCCACGTGTGAGTTTTGAGTCAGCCATTGGAATTACTATCAAATCTGGAGAAATTGAACGAGTGGAAAATGCATTGATTTTTGGAACACATGTGTAAACAAGATCACTGCCAGAACGTAACGCAGCAAGTGAGGAAAGCACGGGTGCACCATGATAGATGTAACTACCTCCGACAACCAAAACCTTACCATTATCACCTTTACGTGAATTATTCTTACGTGGTGGAATGAGTTTTTCGATGTGTTCTTTTGTTAATTTAGTGGCGGTCAATTAGTTCACTTCTTCTTTGTTCTTTTCTTATTAAAGTGGACTTTTCGTGCTATTGCAAGATAAGTTGTATGGCCAATTCCCTGGTAGGAATGTCTAGTTTTACCGTCTCTAGCTTCAATACGACGAAGAATATGTTCAGTACATTCAATGTCAGTAAATTCATTTTCTACAAATGCCACAGATAGTTTTTCAAGCTGATTCATTGTAGGGCAAATTGCTGCTACACTTCCGCTACTTTTCAACATTTTTCTAACCTGTGGTAAAACTTCCCATGGATCTCCAAGATCAATTATAGCCAAATCCATATCTTTCAAAGGCATTTTTTTAGATTTTTTTAGATTCATTTCATGCATGGTGACATATTTTGACATTCCTGCTTTTTTGATATTTTTTTCTGCAACTTCCATAAATTTTGGTTCAACGTCAAAAGTGTACACATGTCCACGAGGATTCACAATACTAGCAAGAAAAGTGGTTAATGATCCACTACCAGTTCCTATTTCAACTATTTTTTGTCCAGATTGCACACCCATTCTAGCTGCTATGTAACCAAAGTCTTTTGGATAAACGATTTGTGTACTGTGTTGCATTTTCATTACATGGTCATGAAGTGTAGGTTTTAACAAGTAGACGTATTTGTCCTTGTTTGTAATTAATCTACTACCAAATTCTTTTCCAATTGCATCAGAGTGTTTGATTACTCCTATATGAGAATGAAATTGTTCTTTTTTAGAAATTTTTAATAGCCATTTTTTTGAATCGTTGTAAAAAAATAACACAAGATCTCCTGCTTTTATTTTTGCCATGTTCAAAATCCTAATTTTCTCTGGTTATAATCATTTTCCACGTTGCGAGCCCCACATTGCAACATGTAGTCTTGGGGAAAATGAAAAATTATGTAGTTTGGCCAGTTCAGAAATTGACTTTTCTTTCATAGAAATCTCCTCTTTTGTCGATGCCTGAGTCATCAATTGTACTCGGTTTTCAGGAATATTGTACTTTGTGACAAATTTTTTAATTTCAGGAATATCACTTTCATTTTCTACAACATATTTGAAAAAACAATTTTCTTGGTTTGCAAAAAAGTAATAACATTCATTATTTTCACAAAGTTCCAATGGATTTCCAGAATTTTGGGTTTTAGGAGATACGTTCCATTGATCAATTAAATCAGTTAACATTTTGTTTGGTAAAATTGTACAATTAGTTTCAACTTCCACATAAAAATCAGGTTTTAAGAAAGACAATAAATCAGCTAGATCATCTTGTTGAAGTAACGGTTCACCTCCGGTAATTACAAGGTGTTTTATCTCAAGATCCAATATAGCATCTTTAACTTCGTCTATGGTCATCTCTTTTACCTCCTTTTGAAAATCATAATTTTTCCAATCCCAGGTATATTTTGTATCACACCAAGTACATTTTAGATTACACTGAGCGGTTCTAAGAAAAATTGCAGGCTTCCCAAAGTTTGGCCCTTCACCCTGAATTGATTTAAAAATTTCATTTACTTGCATGGTAGTTAGTATTTCATATACCTTATATCCTAAACTCTCAATTTTATCAGTGTGATACGCGAGTTAATCATTAGTTTTGACTATCATAGTGGAAAAACTGTTAAAAAATTAAGAGAATTAGAGCTAGAAAAAAAGAATACAGAAGACAAGGAAAAATTGAATAATCTAAAAAAAGAGATTGAAATCTTACAGAGTGATTATGAATCAAAATTAAAACCTGTGGCACTTGAAATTGCATTTAACATAGATTCACAAATGGAAAAAATGTCAGAAGAGGAAATTTTTCAGAAATTCCAAGTTAAAAATGCAGATTCATCAATGGTAGGAGAATGTGTTTACAAAATTTGTCAAAAGTTAGAAAGACAGCCATCCCATAAAGCAATTTTAGAAATGATGCCAGAAAGATTTAGGCCCAATTAGCCTTCAGGACTATAGCTGACAATTTTTTTCCAACCTTCAGTGTCAGTGCATTGTTCGTTAGTCATACGAGAAAACAATAGATCATTCATTTTTGCAAATTTTTCAGTGTCAAAATTAGATTCTTCCATATTTTCAATCATTTGATTTGCAAGACTCATGCATGCTTGCTCATGCAAATTTATTGCATTTGATGGAAATAGCATATTTGTTGTTGCAATTATTGCAATTATCGAAATTCCAGCAATTATGCCAATTTTTACAACTTTGCTCAAATCCATGATTTATTCTCATCTTATAGATAAAATAAACAATATCATTAGGAATGAAAAAGGAAAATCATTTTAAGATCTAGTCACTATATGATACGATGAAACTTTTCACCAAATCAGAAGAGAGTTCAACAAAATGCAAAAAATGTGGATCAGAATTACATGATGCAGAGAGACTGAAAAGACATGAAAAAATTGCACATGGAAGAAGGGTTGACGTCAAGTGTCGGAATTGTGGGACGGAGTTTAGAGACCCAGATGACTTGAGAAAACACAAAAAGAAGTGTAAATGATCACATGTGAGAATCCATAGTTTCGTTGGAAATATGTTTGAGTTTTACACGTCTTCGTCTAATTAGAACATAGTATTGTATAATTTCAGTAATCTGTTCTTCAACAGTATTTTCATGTTCATTACTTTCAAGTAAAAAATCCAGATAATCTTTTTCATTTACTTTTACAGTTATTTTTCTCAAAATTATAACAGGGGATTGAGGGATATTACAGATTCATTATGCGATTCATTGATTAGTAGTCAATCGTAATTACAGGTGAAAAGATGAAAAAATGCATAATTTGTGGATGTAAAGATCATAGACTGGTGGGATGCATACGCCACAAGACAAAACAGTGTAATTGCTATAAGCAGGAATAATATTAAAAAAATATGGGATTGTTTGGAAAAAAGGAAGACCCGGAAGACTTGATGTATCAAGCAATGACATTTTTAGAAAAAAATCAGCCAAAAGCAGCAGTCTCATTATTCAAAAAAGTAACAAAAATTGATCCAGAAAATGTTAACGCATGGTATAATCAGGGTTTGGCATTAAATCAATTAAAAAAATATGCAGATGCAATAACATGCTTTGATATGATAACACAAAGAAATCCAAATGATGCAGCTGCGCTGAATAATAGAGGCATTGCAATGGCAGAACTTGGAGACCCAGAAGGAGCAATGGAATATTATGAAAAAGCAATTAAAGCAGATTCAAGCTATGCTCCTGCATATTACAATAAGGGAGTTTTATTGGATAAGAAACTTGAACATGATGAATCATTGAAAGTTTTGGATGAAGCAATTGAGAAAGATCCAAAGAAACCAAATCCAAGATTTTACAAAGGAATTGTTTTAGGTAAAATGGGAAAGCATGAACTTGCATTGAATTGTTTTGAAAGTGTTCATAGAGCAAATCCGCAACACCTTGATTCATTTTTTCACAAAGGAATAGAATTAGCAGAATTAGAAAGACATGAAAAAGCAATAGAGGTTTTTGATAAAATTTTAGATAAACACAAGGGCAATGTGAATGTGGTTTATGCCAAAGCTAGGAGCAAAGCTGCAATGAATGAAGTGAATGAAGCGTTTGATTTGTTGAATCTCGCAATAAAACAGTCAAAGGCAATCAAGCTATGGGCAAGAAAAGAAAAAGTTTTTCAGAAATTTTATGATGACCCAGAATTTCAAAGAATGGTAAAATGATTAGAGGATCTTTTTCCTAACAGCATCAATTCTTAATATTTTGACTCTTTTTTTAGGACCAATCAATCGTGCTTCATAGATAGGGACATAGATTTCTAAAATATCCCGAAATTCAAAAGTTTCTTCAGAAGATTTTATTCCAGCATCTGCAGGTTTTTTTAATTTTGCAATGAGTTTTAACTTTGCAGCCTCTATCGTGATTTCAGGTCGACGAATAGAATCTTTATCGTCATTGATTGTCTTTTTAGGATGTTTATCCAATAATTTCAATGTGTCACGATATGAAAGATTCATTGCTTTTCCATGATGATCAAATGAAACATCAGCATCGTTTTCAAGCATAACACGCTCCTGCATTTGTATTTTAATTTTATTTTTGAAGGACGGTTCCAGTTTACTCAAAACACCGCGTTTCTTTTTAACAGGAAAAACTTCATCAGAAATTATTATTTCTTGAACATCCTTATCAACATGTAAGGTATGATCTGCATCACGAATAAAATCAACAGAATATTTCCCAGACAAAAGAAGAATTGATTCATAATGTAATGTAAGAGAATGTAAATGTACATCACTTTTTTTAGGTTTGTGAAGTAAAGTTTGAAATGTTTTTACTTTTCTTGAATCAACCATTTCTTCAGCAGCATCCAAATCAAGTAATGGTTTCAATGAAATTACTTTTATTTTTGTATCATTTTTTGCCATATGAACTACATACAATTGATTTGTCTATTTTTAAATCCTGTTAAACTATGACTCTTATACCTCACTAAATCACTCATTATATGCAAAAAGAGAATCTCTTTACAAAATCAGGCATACCAAGTAAAAAAGCTAAAGTGAATTATTTTACAGGAAAAATTGCTGCAAAAGACATTTCAGCCAAAATTAAGCCAAGTACAGAGAAAATTTATCATGTAACATTCAAAAATGGAGCACGTACAAAACTCCATTTTCATGACGCAGGACAGACACTGATAGTTACGAAAGGTAAAGGTAGCTTAGTTATGTACAAAAAAATCGGTACAGGAACAAAAAATTTTAAAATAAAAAAATTAGAAAGTATGAATCTGAATAAAGGTGATTGTGTACATATTCCTGCAAAAAGATTACACACACATGGTTCTACAAAGAAAAGTGAAGATTTTGCACATGTTGCAATAAACTCATTTCCAAAGAAAAAATCAGAACCAAAAACAATTTGGTATGAATCAGATTTTAAAACAATCGTAACTGAACAATTACCATAAAATGAATACTAAAGAAATTGAAAATATAGATGCATTCTCAGGACATGAGGGGACACAGATTAGACAAATTTTTTCTCCCGAAGACACAGCCAATACAACTCGATATAGTTTGGCACACTGTACAATAGCCCCAGGCAATAGTTCAAAACCACATAAAATGAAGACAAGTGAAATTTACTATATTTTGCAAGGAAGTGGGATTATGCATATTGAAGAAGAACAAAAAGTAGTGAAGAAAAATGAAACAATCTTTGTTCCGCCAATGTCTAAACAATTCATAGAGAACAATGGAGAGGGAGATCTGATTGCACTTTGTATAGTAGATCCAGCGTGGAAACAAGAAGATGAAGTCACAGAATAGAGCATGTTTTTAACATATTGGAAGTAATGTAAAACAATGAATTCAAGCCAAGCCTACAAAACTTTGGAAATTAACAGTAATTCAGATTTTGAAGAAGTCAAATATGCATACAGAAAATTAGCACTTCAACATCATCCAGATAAGAACAAAAATTCAGAAAGTGAAAAAAAATTTAAGATAATCACAGAAGCATATCATTTTTTGAAAAATCAAAATAAACATTCTTCAAGACAAAAACCAGAAAAAGCTACAGAAGAATCAGATTATACCCAAACAAGTAGAAAATTCTACAAGAGAACTAAATGGGGAAAAGATGGAGAGAGTAAAACACCTGAAGCAGATTGGGGCAAATATACAAAAGATTTTGAAGCAAATGAGGAATGGTGGAAAAGATATGAAAGTGAATTCTGGGATAAATATGAAAAAACAGTTAACGAACAGACAGATAAACAGCCAGAAGATAGAGGATTTCCAAAGAAACGAAAAGAATTTGAATTAAAAGTTGATGTTGATCAAAGTCTATGTATCGGATGTTGTAGTTGCGAGATGATTGCACCAGGAGTCTTTACAATTGATAAAAATACAAAATCAAATCCAAAATCTAGAGTTTATAATAAAAAAGGTGCAAAGAATCAAAAAATAATCAATGCTGCAGAAACATGTCCTACAAAAGCAATAATCGTAGATAATCTAGATGAAAATCAAAGAATCTATCCATATTAGATAATCTTCAACTGATTATACAACGAATCAATTTCAGACTCAGATAAATCAATTTTATCTTTAAACATTGAATGTACAGGACCGGCAGAATCAGTATTGCTACGAGGTATCAAATGAACATGAACATGAGGAATTTCCTGACCGCTATCTTTTCCATTATGAATTGCCACAAGAGTTGAACCTTGGAGTGAATCAACTTTAGGAGTCATTTTATGTACGGTATTGAACAATTTTTGATTTACATCAGAAGGTAAATCTTGGATTTTTGTATGATGTGCTTTCGGAATTACCAATGTGTGTCCTTTTGCAACTGGAAATGCATCAAGAAATGACATGGTATCATCATCTTCGTATAAAATTTTTGTAGGAATTTCTTTTGTAACTATTTTGCAAAAAATACAATCCATATTATTCACCAGGAGTTACAATTTTTGCCCAAGGAAGTCCATGACCATACATTATGGTTACCGTGGTCCCAGGTTTAAGATTACAGTTTTCAATGGTTTTTGGGATTCCGTCAATAGTATCAACATAACAATTGCCATCAGCAGACTGAAAAATTTCAACTTCTTCAGTGATATCTTCACGAATAAAGTTCCAAAATGGAAATACAAGCGTACCAAGAATAATACCCGCAACTGCCAAAGATCCCAAGAAAACTATCGCATATTTTTGACCGTCAGATAATTCCAATGTTTAATCACAGAAATTTTGTATTAATAATTTTACCACATACCACCTTGTTCAACTCCGCCCTTGGTGCTGAATTCAGGTTTCTTCTCAGGGACATTACCATGTGCTTTTTTCATGTGTCGTTCTAATCTTTCAGGTTGATGTAATTCTAGATCACAAACTTTACAGATGGTATTAGTTTTCTTATCATCTTTCTTTTTCTTACCAAATAATCCCATGTAGATATTTCAAACTAGATTGATATAATGGTTTTTCAAAGAGGGTGCGTGACAGTAAAAAACATCACAGTTTTAGGTTCAGGAGTCATGGGACATGGAATTGCCCAAGTTTCAGCAACAGCCGGATATAATGTAGTATTACGAGACATCAAACAAGAATTTCTTGATAAAGCCATGGAGAAAATCAAATGGAGTTTAGATAAAATGGTCACAAAGGAAAAAATTTCAAAAGAAGAGGCAGATGGAATTTATTCAAGAATTACACCAATAGTAGATTTGAATGAAGCAGTCAAGGATGCTGAAATGGTAATAGAAGTGGTGCCAGAAATAATGGATCTGAAAAAACAGGTTTATGCAGAATTAGACAAGGCTGCAAAACCAGAAGTAATCTTTGCATCAAATACAAGCACATTACCAATCACAGAAATTGCAAATACAACAAGTAGACCTGAGAAATTTATTGGGATTCATTTCTTCAACCCACCACAATTAATGAAATTAGTTGAAGTTATTCCTGGTGAAAAAACAGCACAAGAGATAACAGAATTGACACAAGAATTTGTAAAATCAGTAAATAAACAAGCCGTGTTATGTAGAAAAGACGTACCAGGATTTATCATCAATAGATTATTCATTCCAATGGTTCACGAAGCATGTTATCTACAAGATAGAACTAATGCAACTTTAGAAGAGATAGATTCTGCAGTGAAATTCAAGTTAGGTTTTCCAATGGGAATTTTTGAATTAGCAGACTTTACAGGAATGGATGTAATCCATAAAGCAACAGTCGAGATGCATCTACGAGATAAAAAAGTAATCAATCCACATAAAACAGTAGAAAAAATGTTTGATGAGAAAAAATTAGGTCAAAAATCAGGAGAGGGCTATTACAAATACTCAGATGACAAATATGAAAGAGTAGAATTATCTGAAGAATTAGCTGAGAAATGTAATCCTATTCAACTTGTTGCCAATATTCTAAACAATGCAGCTTGGTTAATTACAAATGGCGCAAGTGATATTGAAGAAATTGAAAAAGCATGTAAACTTGGATTGGGATTGAAAAAACCATTATTTGAAACTGCAAAAGAAATTGGTATCAAAAACATCGTAGATGAATTAAACAAATTAGCAGAAGAACATGGTGAATTTTACAAACCAGACCCACTTTTAGAATCTATGATTTAGTTTGTTCTAAAATATAATCAACTGCATCTTTTGGAGAATCAAATCCAATGATTTTTACATTTTCTCTATGATCTAAATATTGATCAGCGTATTTGGTGGCCATTCCACCAGAATTTTTGATAGTTGCAATTGGTTTTTTGTACATGTATGCGGCACAAATTTCAGATAAAGTACCAGAGCCACCACCTACAACTATTACACCATCTGCAGATAATGCATTTAGAAAGTCTCTAGATAATCCCATTCCAGAAGGAATTACAATATCACAGAACTCATTTGCAAGAGAAGCATCATCTTGGGGAATAATTCCAATTGTTAAGCCTCCACCGTCTTTTGCACCGTGAGATGCAGCCTTCATCACACCTCCTAATCCTCCAGTGATCAAAACAGAGTTTGATTCTGCTACATGTTTTCCTGCATCATACGCAGTTTTTTCAAGTTCAGGAGTACAGCCGTTGTCATTATTTCCAATAATTAAGATCTGACGCATCTTTGCCATACCATAATATCATACGTACATAATATAACTGAAAAAATAAGCAAGGTTTAAAACAAAAAGGAAAATTCAATGAATATGGATAAACGTTCAATGCCAGTATGCTTTACTAACGAGCAATACAAAAAGATCGAAGAAATTGCCAAGAAAAAAGGCATGCTAAACTCTAGTCAAGGTTTGGAAAAATTACTATCAGAACTCTAAACCAAGAAACTCTTTTTCTCATTTTATAATTTAATTAGATCTCCATTTTATCATTCAGTATGGGATTGTTTAGCAAAAAACCTGCCATTTGCACAGTTTGTAAAAAGGAAACCAAACACAAGCACAAGGCAAAAAAAGAATGGTATGTAGAATCACCACTTTGTGGAGATTGCTATATGGATAAGATGAAGGAATCTTATGATTCAAACATCAAAGCAAAATGCGTAGTTTGTGGAAAACAAAGTAAGATTACTGATTTATGGGAACCAAGATGGCAATGGGACATGAAAGGATTACTTTGTAAGACATGCTTTGATAATAAAGAGGCAGATTTTAAGACAAAAAAAGAATTTTGTGTTTTATGTAATAAAAAAATGGGATTTATCAGATATAACCCAAAACCAGAATGGAAAATCAAAGGCCAGCTATGTAGGGTATGCTGGGACGAACAAAAAGCAAAAAATAGTTGAAATGAAATTTTTTGCAAAAATTCCATGTGAGAAATGTGATTTAAAATTTAAGAGTCAAGAAGAATTAATGCAACATCTTCAGATTACACATTTCAAAGATTTACCTTACGATTGTAAGGAATGCGGAGAAAATTTTTCCAATATGGAAGATATGAGAACTCATTTACAAAGAAAACATAGTTACAAAAAGGATAGAATTTAGATAGCGTTTACGTTTCTGACCAGGCCAGGTCTTTTCTTAGTAAATACTCTGAAACCACAAATGCACTTAATTTCAGGAAGTCTTGCTAATTCTTCTAAAGCAGTTTCATGACCACATCTCATACATTTGTAAAATACATCGAATTTTTCTTGAGAAAATGATTCTTCAAAATTCTCTTCAGACATGTTGCTAATCACAGACTCCATAATAAAAGGCTAAGTTATTTTAGAGATAACTCGATGTAGACGTCATCAGGGATTTTTAGACGCATTAGTTGTCTTATTGCCTTATCGTCAGCATTAAGATCAATAATTCGTCTATGCATACGCATTTCCCATTTTTCATATGTTTCAGTTCCGCTTCCACATGGGGATTTTCTAGTGACAACATTAAGACGTTTAACAGGAAGTGGAGTTGGACCTTTTACTTTGACACCAGTTTTTTTACCAATGCCCATAATTTCATCACATACGCCACCGAGCTTCAAAAGACTTGTACTGGTTAGTTTAATGCGAGCATTTTGAGCCATAATGACTCGTTCTCTAAGGTGTGTGTGCTTCTGTAATTTCTTTTACAACACCGGCTGCAATTGTTGCACCCATGTCTCTTAATGCAAATCTGCCCATTTCAGGGAATTCTTGGAAAGTTTCAATTGGTGTTGGTCTTACAGGTCTAATTTTGACAATTGCAGAATCACCAACTTTAAGGAATTTTGGATTTTCTTCATCCATTGCACCAGTCTGTGGATTAATTTTTCCTAGGAACTCGGTGATTGTTGCTGCAACTTGTGCTGTGTGAGCATGCATTACAGGTGTGTAACCTGGTGCGATTGCAGTTGGATGATGAATAACGATAATTTGTGCTTTGAATTCTTTTGCTACTGCTGGAGGTGCGTCAGGAGTTCCTAAAACATCTCCACGTTTGATATCTTTCTTTTCAATTCCTCTCAAGTTGAAACCAATGTTATCACCTGCTTCAGCACTTGGAAGTTCTGCATGATGGGATTCAATAGATTTAATCTCACCTTGTGCGCCAGATGGCATAACTACAATTTTTTGTCCTGGTTTCATTTCACCAGTTTCAACACGTCCTACTGGAACGGTTCCAACACCAGTGATTGAATAAACATCTTGAATTGGAAGTCTTAATGGTTTACCTGTTGGTTTTTCAGGAGCTTTGAAATCATCAAATGCTTCTAAAAGTGTTTTACCGGAATACCAACCCATGTTTTCAGATTTTTTAACTAGATTGTCACCTTTCCATCCAGATACTGGGATGAATGGTACTTCGTCTGGTTTGTAACCACATGATTTGATTAGTCCTTTACCTTTCTCTACTGCTGCATTGTATGCATCTTCAGCAAAGTTACTATCATCCATTTTGTTAATTGCAACAATAATTTGACCTACACCAAGTGTCTTTAGTAAGAAAGCATGTTCACGTGCTTGTCCACCAGGTGCAATTGCGGTATCAGTTTCACCAGGTTTTGCAGACAATACAAGAACTGCACAATCAGCTTCTGAAGCACCAGTAATCATGTTTTTGATAAAGTCTCTGTGTCCAGGAGCGTCGATTAATGTATAATTGAATTTTGGGGTTTCGAATTTTTGGAAAGCAAGGTCAATAGTAATACCTCTTTCTCTTTCGTCTTTGATGTTATCCATAACCCAAGCATACTTGAAGGTATCACCCTTTCCAGTTTTCTCAGATTCAGCAGCATGAGCATCAATTGTTCTTTGGTCAACTACACCAAGATCCATCAAAAAGTGACCCATTGTTGTGGACTTACCATTATCAATGTGTCCTGTGATAATCATGTTCAGGTGTGGTTTGTCTGCCATGAGAAATTCTCATTATATGGTCTTTATAATCATTTTGATTTTTTGCATTTTTTTCTATCTTTTTTTGAAATTTTTAGATCACAGAAATTTGCGGTCTTAACATATACTATAAATCAAAGAAGAAAAAATCGTTAGTATGAAAATTACAGTATCAGTAATCAAAGCAGATGTCGGAGGTATTGGAGGACATACAAGACCTAGCGACAATTTGATTCAAGCAGTTAGAGATACTGTTAACGCATCATCAGATCTATTGATTGATCATTATATCGGATATTGTGGAGACGACGTACACATTGTCATGAGTCATACACATGGAGTGGATAATGAAAAAATTCACAAGTTAGCATATGACGCATTTGTTGCAGGAACTGCAGTCGCAAAGAATGAAGGGCTATATGGTGCAGGTCAAGATTTGTTAAAAGATTCTTTTTCAGGAAATGTAAAAGGAATGGGACCAGGAGTAGCAGAATTAGAATTTGAAGAAAGACCTAACGAAGCATTTACAGTTTTTGCAGCAGACAAAACTGAGCCAGGATGTTTCAACTATCCAATGTATAGATTATTTGTAGACGCATTAAGTAACACAGGATTAATTGTAAACAAATCACTTGCAAAAGGAGTTGACTTTCACATAATGGATGTAGAAGAGGCAACCATTGCAAAATTATCATTATGGCAAGATAAACCAGTTTTAGAAGCTGCGTTAATGTATCCGGGAAGATATGTTATTTCATCAATTACTACAAAAGATGGAGAACCAATCATGGATGCATCAACAGATAGACTGCACAACATTGCAGGAACTTATGTTGGAAAAGATGATCCAGTTTGTATTGTAAGAACACAAAAAATGTTCCCAGCAACAGAAGAAGCAGGAAGTGTTTTTAACAATCCACATTATGTTGCAGGAAACACAAGAGGAAGTCACAACATGCCTCTAATGCCTGTTAAACTAAACTCTGCTGCAACAATTAATTTCTGTATTCCAATCGTACAATCATTAGTATTCAGTATGCATGATGGAAAGTTTACAGGTCCATTTGATGGATTCTCAACACCGGACTGGGATTATGTAAGAGAACAAGCAACAATCAAAGCACTAGCAATAAGAAGTCAAGGATTCATTCATCCAGCAACACTTGTTCCAGATGAATTAGAATATGCAGAAGGATACAAAGATGTCATGACAGGACTAAAAGAAAAAATGGTTCCAATGGACTCAAAATCAGATACTAGTGAAAGAAAAGAAAATTACGAAGATCCAGACTAGAGATCTTAGATATTTTAAGCAAAGATTAAATCAATTGTTGTCGTAGTTAATCCATGATTTCAAAATATGAATTTCAATTTTCATTCTTATCTCAAAGTGTAACAAAAATTGCAATGACAGTTGCAGCAATATTGACATTTTCACATATTGTAGTTCAACTATTCGGACAGACAATTCCAGATCTTTTCTGGCCAGTGTTCAAAGACATAGGAGCAGGATTTATCATATTTGCAGCATTTGCATTTGCTGTCGCATGGTTTCTAAAAGCAAGACCACACAATAGACCAAAACACTACTCAATAGTAGTATTCGATATTGATGGAAAAGAAACAGTTTTGCCAGGTATACGAACAGAATTTAGAAATCACGATGTGGCATGGAGTTTCATGAAACAGTACAAAGAGGCATATCCATTAAACAATTTTGCGCTAGTATCAGACGTAAAAAAGGATCGAAAAAAAGTAATGTTCCGATACATCTAGAACAAAAGTTAATCAAATAAACAAACAAAACTAAAACAATACATGAAATTTTCAATTATTTCAGATGCATTCCAACAAATGGAAGCAACTACCAAAAGACTCGAGTTAACCGACATTCTTGTCAAACTAATACAAGAAATTCCAGAAGATGTAATTGCAAAAGCCATCTATCTAATACAAGGAAAACTGAGACCAAACTTTGAGGGTGTTGAACTTGGTATCGCAGAGAAACTTGTGATGAGAGCAATGTCAAAATCATCAGGAATACCATTAAAAAAAATTGAAGACGATTATAACAAAGGCGGAGATTTAGGACAAACTGCAGAAAATATTTTACAGCAAAAAATTCAGACAACATTTGCATCAGAAGTGATAACGTTAGAGAAGGTTTACGATACGCTATTCAAAATTTCAAAATTAGAAGGAAAGGGCTCACAGGAAATGAAAATGAAGTATGTTTCAAGTATGCTAAATGATGCAACTCCTCAAGAATCAAAATTTATTTTGAAGATTTTACTAGGAACGCTACGCCTAGGTATTGCAGAAAATACAGTCATGGATGCATTAGCAATTGCATTTACCGGAAAAAAAGAAAATAGAGAAATTATTGAAAATGCATACAATGTCTCAAGCGATTTAGGAAAAGTTGCAGAAGTTATTTCAACTAGAGGAGTTGAAGAGATTGAAAAATTTCAAATTAAATTATTCAGTCCAATTAGACCAATGCTAGCAGATAGAATAAAGAGTGGAGAAGAAACAGTTGAAAAATTTCAAGAAAAGTTTGCTGCAGAATACAAATTAGATGGAGAGAGGGCACAGATACATAAACAAAAAGATAAGATAGAAATTTTTTCCAGGAGTTTAGAAATAATTACATCATATTATCCAGACATAGTTGAAAAAATTTCAAAACTAATTATTTCAGAAGATGTGATTTTGGAAGCAGAAGTAGTTGCAATGAATTCAAATTCAGGAGATTTTTTACCATTTCAAGAATTAATGCATAGAAGAAGAAAATATGAAATTGAAGAGGCTGTAACAAAATATCCTATTACGGTTAATTTCTTCGATGTATTATTTTCTGAGGGGAAAAATTGCATGGATATGAGATATGAAGAAAGAAGAGAGTTGTTGGAGAAAATTATCAAACAAGATGATTTTGCCAGACTAATTCCAATGTCAATTATAGAAAGCAAAGAACAAGTTCTAGAAGTTTTAGAAAATTCAATAAATTCAGGATGTGAGGGATTAATGTTGAAACATCTGGATTCGACGTATCGAGCAGGAATTAGAGGAAGTAACTGGTTGAAGCTTAAAAGAGAATATCAAAATGAATTAGGAGATAGTCTTGATTTAGTAGTCGTTGGTGCATTTTTTGGTAAAGGTCGAAGAACCGGCAAGTATGGAACACTGTTACTATCTACTTACAATGATGAAGAAGATGTTTTTCCAAGTATTTGTAAAGTTGGAACAGGATTTACAGATGAAAGTTTAGATCAATTATATCAAATTCTTTCACCTAAAGTCACTCTGAAAAAAAATCCAAGAATAGTTAGTGAAATGGAGGCAGACGTGTGGTTTGAACCAGAATTAGTTATAGAGATAGTCGCATCAGAAATTACACAAAGCCCAATCCATAAAACTGCGTTGGATAAAATTAAAGAAGGTACAGGATTAGCATTACGATTTCCAAAATTTACAGGGAAAATTAGAACTGAGAAAAATTCAGAAGATGCATCAACAGATGAAGAAGTTATCGCATTATACAAAGTCCAAAAAAAGACAGAAAATCAAGAGTGACTTAAATTCATTTAACCAAGCCTTAATATTCAGTACGAAAGTTATGCTACTTGTTATGTACAGTGGGGAATTAGAAGTACAAGCAAAGCGAAAAGCAGTTGCTGTTTTACAAGATGAGATAAACAGGATATTAAATGCAGGAAGAAGCCTTTCACAATTACCAGAATTAATTGTAAAAAAAGACAAAGCTGGAATTAAAGATGCAATGGAGCAAATTACATCATTAGAGGAAGAAGTTGAGAGTTTAAGAAGGAAAATTACAAGAGACGTTGCAGACGTAGGCGGTCTAATCTTAAATCGTGAAAATTTGCTAAATACGGCTTATACCATGGATGAGATTGCAGGATATATCACAGGAATTGCATTCAAATTATCAAATATCAAAGCAAGCACACTAAAATCATCAAAACTTGATGGAGACCTAACAGAATTAATTGAATTAGTAGTAGATGAGATTTACAAATTAAATGAAATTATTAGAAGTCTAAATTCAGATTCTGCAAAATCAATTGAATTAGCACAAGATACACAAAAACTAGAAAGAGAAATTGATATCAAATATCGAAAGATGGTATTGAAAGCACTTGAAATTTCTACTACAAGTGAAATGCTATTGATGAAAGATACAATAGAAGGAATTGAAGAAATGGCAGACAAATGCCAAGAAGTATCAGATTCATTCATTCTTTTGGCATTGAGTTTATAGTTTTGAAAACAGAATTACTAGAAAATCGTTTGATTGTATGGAATTTAGATGATTCTAAAAAATTATTTGGTCAAGGTTACTATGGGAAACCTATTGGAATTCCAAAACCAAAATTAGATGAAATTAATGTTCCATTAATTTTAGATTTAATTGAAGGATATTATTTAATGAGTAAATCGAAAATTCAAATCTATAAAAATAAAAAGAAAATTACAACTAAAAAAATGCTTGATATTTGTCAAGAGCAACACCACAACTTTGAAAAAAAATTTCAAGTGTACAAAGATTTTAGAGATAAAGGGTATATTGTAAATCCAGGTATAAAATTTGGATGTGACTTTGCAGTATATCAAAAAGGACCAGGAATTGATCACGCACCATTTTTAGTTCAAGTTTACAACAGAAATGAGAATATGACATCAACAGACATTGTTTTAGCAGGAAGATTAGCATCAAGTGTTAAGAAACAATTCATTTTAGCAATTCCATCTGGAAAGGATAAAGTTGATTATGTTGCACTTGATTGGTGGAAAGCTTAGAAGCTCTTGATGTGACCAGCGATTTTATCAAATATTTCGAATTGAACCTTTGATACATTAAATTCAAAACTATTTTTCCATTTTCCATAGATTCTGACGCCTTTTGAAGTAGGATCAATAGTAATTGTTGCATCATCGACAGATTGCTGTGCAATAAGATCATTCAATACGGTATCGGCGTTTAAAGTATCAGCAATTTTTCCACCTTGCCATTCAACTTTGGTGACCTTTTTTGAACCGAAATGTCCGGAGGTTTTTAGAATGGTTCTGGCGGTAAGGTCTACAGATTTTTCTGCTTGCTTTCTGACAATAAAATGAGCCTGAAAACGGTCTTGTGCACCCCAAGGAAGTGGATTTGGATCTTGCATAGTTATCCCTTCTGTATTATCTGAATGACGTCAATGTTAGTTCCAGTGACATCAAGACAGCCCTTGTTTGTAACCATTCGAGTGGTTTGTGAAAACACTCTACTGTAATAATCATCATTTTCAACATCATCAGTTGCAATTTCTTTTGGAGTTGAATCTACTGCGATCTCTTTTAGCATCTCGGAAAATTTTTCAGGCATTGATTGAATAACAAATGTATCAGGTTCTGTATCATGCATTAGCTATCTTCAAGATTACCCTCAAATAAAGATAATTCTTGAGTGACAAGCAATTAATATTGCAATTCTGACAAATTTTTTGTCAGATTGAAGTTCGAAAATAAAGTTGTTTTAATCACAGGCAGTGGAACCGGCATCGGAATGACGGTTGCAAAGAAATTCGTAGAAAATGGAGCCAGCGTCGTCATTTTAGGTAGAAGAAAGGAACCCCTCGATAGTACATCAGAAATGCTAACAAAAATCATTAATGAAAAAAACTCAAAAGGATTTGTAAAGATATTTTCAGGAGTAGACGTCAGTGATGAGAAATCAGTTACAGAGATGTTTGATGCTTTAAAAAATGAAGGTATCAACATAGATGTAATTGTAAATAATGCAGGAGTTTCAGGACCAGTCACATGTTTCTCACATGCACCATTAGAAGATTTTAGAAGTACAGTCGACATACATCTAACTGGAACATTTTGGACTTCCGTACAAGCATTAAAGGTAATGAAAGAAGGCGGCAAGATTATTACAATTTCAACATTCTTTGCTGAAGAAAGACCATTAGAGCAAAGACCATACAGATTCAGAGGTCCATATACAGCATCACAAGGTGCAAAGAATAGATTAGTTGAAGCAATGTCTTGGGAATTAACAGAAAAAGGAATTATTTCGATTGGAACAAATCCAGGTCCAGTGCATTCAGATAGAATTTACAAAACGGTATATCCAAAAGCTGCATCTGAATTTCTCAGAGTAAGTGGATTTGAAGATTTAACACCTGCAGAAGTTGAGGCTGCAAATAAAGAGATTGTAGGATTACTTGGCGAAGATGAAGATACAATCAAGAATGGAATTAAAGCTGCAGCAGAAAAATTAGGAAAACAAGAATCAACATTTACAAATTTACTCAATAAAGTACAAAGTATTGCTGAGAAAATTCAAAAAAATACATCAACAATGATTGCTGATCAACAATTCCTATCACAAGATCAAGTTGCAACAACAGTTCTAACATTATCAGATGATCAACAAGCAAAAATTCTAAATGGAAAAATTATTCCAGGAGACAGAGTTTTCTATCCAGTAAGATCACATATTACATCAGTACCTGAGACTGTAAAACAATATGATTATTCATCAAAAATTGCAGTACTAACAATTGATGCAACTGATGAAGAAGATGCAAAGAAAGCTGAAGAAATTGCAACTAACGTACAAGCTAACGGAGGTCAAGCAATTTGTTTCATTTCAGACAAGTGTTCAAAAGAGATTCAAGATTCAATTGGAAATAAATTCCATTCACATGTAATAGATTTTTCAAATAATGAAGAAATTACAAGATGGTTCAACACAGCTAAATCAAAAGGAGACATTGAAGTATTCATACACATTACCGGCAAAGTCCCAACAATTTCAAAATTAACAGAATTATCTAGAAGTGAATGGGATGAGTTAACAGACAAATTCATCAATATTCCAGCTACTGTTAGTCAAAACGCAATGGGAATTTTTGTTCCTAATGGTTCGGAGGATCCTAGACTTTTCAAAGATGCAAAAGGACGTATTGTAATAATTGGTCCAGACCTCCCACATGGAAAGAAAATAGGAGGCGGAGAAAGAGCCAAAGTAGAAGTTTTCAGAGGAGCGCTAAGACCATTTGCAACGACAATTAACCAAGAACTAAGTGATGTTTTGAAATCAAATGTCAGAACATTCCTAGTATTAGCAGGAACAGTAGACGGTAAAGAGCCAAACAATGCCAGAATTACAGACACGGTGAATTATCTAATATCTGATGATTCAAAATCTAGTGCAGAAGTAATTTTCTGTCCTGATGAATCTAGATAAAAAATGGAAAAATTCAAAACAATAAAGGTAGGAAATTCCTTTGTTTCAACTACAAGTATTTCAAAAAAAGAATTAGATGAATATCTTGGTTTTTCAAGAATAAAAAATGCAATGTTTGAGATTGATTCAGGAAAAGACGAGAACCGAGTGATTTCTGGAAGAGCAATTATTTCACGAATGGAGGGAGAGTTTACAAGATTAAGACAGATTTATGGAAATTATATTGTGTTGTATGGAATTGACGGAGATGAAGAATGGAAAAATAGACAAACCAGATTTGTCCGACCGGTATATACTGATCAAGTCTTACGACTCAAGTATACAATTTCAGATAAAAGAGATATCGATGATGAATATGGTTTGATTAGCGTTGATTTTGAGGCTACATTTGAAGATGGAGAATTAGTTTTAACCTCAAAGAGAAATCTCTATAGAATTAAAAAAGAGCCTCCATCGAATCGATAATTAGTTTTACAGCAGCTGCTAAAAGAACTATTGTTACAAGAATTTTTAATTTTCTTTCTTTGATTTCTAATGATAATCTGGCACCAAGTAGACCTCCACCAAATGCACCAACTGCTAAGAAAAAGGCTTGTAAGTAATCAGGATGGCCTAATGCAGAATGAACTAAAAGACCACTAAGAGATGCAAACATCAAGATTAATTGTGCAGTAGGTGCAGCCCTTCTCATTGGAATTCCTATTCCAATAACCATTAATGGTACAAAGACAATTCCACCACCAATACCAAATAAACTGGAAATAATTCCTGCAAAGAAGCTAGCACCTGCAGAAAAAATCATCATTAAAGCAGTTTTGTTGTATGGTTTTTCATCGATTGCACGTTTTATGAATATGTAAACAGCAGATGCTATCAATACAAATGCAAATAGAATTTGGAATGTAACAGGAGTCATCATATCAGAGACAAATGCACCTAAAATCGTGCCAGGAATACACATCAATCCAAGTTTTATTCCAATTCCAAATTCAACACGTTTTTGACGTGCATAAGATACAGTAGAGGCAACAGAATTACTAAATGCTGCAAAAAGACTGTTACTTGCTGCCAATGCAGGAGGAAATCCAGCAAATGTCATTGCAGGTACTGCAATTATTCCACCACCGAGCCCTACAATAGAACCCAATACTCCTGCTGCAAATCCCAATGGAATTAACCATAAATTTTCATACATTGTAAGGAGGACAGAAGATCATGAGGTATATTAGATTTAGGAAAGAAAATTTAACTGCGATGAGAACGTATTGGTACCATGGCTCAAGCATTTGTTTTAATAAATTGTGAATTAGGTTCAGAAGAGCATATTATTTCAGAATTAAAAACATTTGATGACATCGAAGAAGTTCATGGTACATTTGGTGCATATGACATAATAGCAAAAGTGTCATCAGCATCAGTTGAGAAAATTCGAGAAACTATCACATGGAAAATACGTAAAATTGAGAAAATTCGCTCTACCTTGACACTAACTAAGATTGAAGGTCAAGGAGAATAATTACTTCTGTGCAATGTAGAAAACTACACTTACATCAGTTCTAATTTCTTCATCACCAGACATAATTGGTGCAGATTTCATGGAAGATTCCATTGCCATTCCACCAAATGAAGATCTCATAGGACTGTCATAAAATGGCATGACATTGTCGTGTATAATTACAGACTTTACTCCAACAATTTGTTGCTTCAATGGAACAAGTGCTTTTTCTGCTTTTTGTGTTGCATCAAGTATAGCATTGGAAATTAAATCATCACTAATTTTTTGGGATTTTTCATCTGAAAGTTGAAATGAAACATTATCAACACGGTTTGCACCAGAAGACACTGCAATATCAATTACGTTTCCAGCCGAATCAATCTTATCAGTTTGAATGGACAGCATGTTGGATACACGATAACCAATTAGAATTTGTTTATCTTTTGAATCTGAAAAATCATATAACGGATAGATTCTAAAATTCGATGTTTGAATGTCGTCTTCAGATATTCCAGAATTAGTTAATGATGAGATTACTGCGTTTAATGAGTTAGAATTTTGAGACAAAGATTCATTTGCAGTTTTTGCTTCAGAGTCAACACCAAGAACAACAATTAATGTATCGGGTTCTGAAGAAGCAGTTGCACTACCTGAAACCGAGATAGTGTTTTGTGAAGGATCGTATTTTTCTATCCAGTGAGTCATTAACTCATCACTTATTTCAAATTCAGCGTCTTGAGATACAGCTTGATTTTCATATTGGGTTAAAGTTACAGCAAAGGCTAAAACAAATACAACACCAACTATCACAGCGATGTTGATACGAGTGTCCATACAATTTATCAAAAGATATAGTATAAAAATTCACGAGGTATAGTGAGATTACAATGAAGGATATACCATTACTTGATCCAGTTACAGAATTAAAGAAATTATTTGATGCAAAAAAATTTGATGCAGCTATAGAATTTTGTCAAAAATTACTTGAAAAAGACCCAAATGACCCTATTGCATTGCAAAATCTAAGCACAGCATACTATATTGTAGGCGCATATGAAGATTCCATCAAATGTTCTGACAAGGCATTAGAAAAAGATCCAAATGAAGAACATGCAGTGAAAAATAAAATGCTTGCATTAGAGAAGCTTGAATTACATGATCAAGTTTTAGAGTGTTGTGAAATTCTATTATCAAAAAATGATAAAGATGTAGATGCGTTAGTCACAAAAGGTATTGCATTAAACAAAACAGGAAACCATGAGGATGCATTGACATTGTATGATTTAGCGTTAGAGTTGGATAAAACAAATGTAGATGCGTTAATGAATATGGCAGTAACTTTGAGTTATTTAGAACGATATCAAGAATCAATTCCATATTATGATACTGTACAACAAATTATGCCTGATTTTTCTAGAGCCTCAATTGAAAAATCAAAAGCATTCAAAAAATTAGGAAGAGAAGATGATGCATTTCTAGCAGCACAAGGTGTAAGATTAAAAGATGCAGAATTACTAAAAAAAGACGCAAAAGAAAACAAGTATTCAGTACAACATGCATTTTTGCTTAAAAGATACAAAAACGTTGAGAAAAAGAACTAACTACATTCTTTCAGGTGCATCAATACCAAGTAAACTTAGTGAAGATTTGAGAGTTTTTTGGAACGACACAACAAGACATAATCTAGCATTTAGTAATTCAGGAGTTTCAGATTTCAATACTTTAACATGTTCATAAAATGAAGAAAAGGTCACTGCCAAATCATAGGAATATTTTGCAATCACTTTAGGCGAAAAGTTATTGACAGAGTCATTGACCTGTACATCAAACATTGCAATTTTTTTTATGAGATTTTTTTCATATTCAGAAGATAATAATTCAAATCCAGAATCAAAATTAGGTTTAGTTTCTGTTTTTTCAAGTATTCTAGATGCACGTGCGTATGAATATTGTATGTAACTACAAGTATCACCTTCTAAACGAAGAGAGTTTTTCAAATCAAATGTAATGATTTTGTCTAAATCAGGTTTTATCATTTCATAACGGATTGTTCCAACTGCCACAATATTTGCAATATTTTCAAGTTCAGATTCAGACAAATTTTCATTTCTGCTTTTTGATTCATCATAAACACGTTTTGTGAGTGTTTCAAGCACTGTATCGGCATTCACATACAGGCCTTTACGACCAGACATTTGTGCAGATTCACCATCAACTGATAATCCCAGTGATTTTACAGTATCGGCACTCAAAGTGACAGATTCATAGCCAAGGTGTGTGTATGCGCCTTCTTCTTTGAATTTTGCCATCAAACCAGATACTATTTTTTGTAAACGAATTTGCCTATTATCAATTACAGTAATCACTTTGTTACCAGACAAATTTAGTTTATCGTCATCATGATCAGAAATTTCATCCAAAGTTGTCTCATAAAGTGTTTGAGAATTTTTTTGTGTGGAGTGAATTTTATAAGAAAATGGATCATCAACAAGACCTAGTTTCCAAGCTGCATATGGAATATCTTTTGCAATATACGTTGCAACACCATTGCTACGAACTAGTATCTTGTCATCTTCGCCTTCTGCAGGAATCACCCAACATCCAGCATTATCGCCTGTTTCTTCATATTTTATTTGGTTTTCAGATTTTAATTTCTCAAATATTTTATCCCATAATTTTGAATGTATGATTTGAGATTCAAAATTAAGACAGTCATAAAAGACTCCTAAATTCCACACAGTTTTTAGTTGTTCATCTAATACTTTTCGAGTAATTGTTTGTGCCATTTTTGAAATGGTACTTGAACTGTCTTCAATTTGTTTCAGAATTTCATGCCGTTTTTCTTCTAATTGTTTATCGGTTTCATACTTTTCAGTGGTTTTAACATATACAGTATCACCACAATAATGATCAAATTTTTCATTTTCAGGAGGTTCTTGTGAAAATCCAAGTTCAGTGAAACCAACTATGATGTCAGCAACTTGTAAACCAGAATCATCAACATAATTTAAGACCTTTACATCAAAGTTTCCTTTTCTTAGAATTTTAGAGACAATATCACCTAAGATTACATTTCGAATATGCCCAACGTGTAGAGCTTTGTTTGGATTAACAGAAGTATGTTCTACAACAATTTTTTCATTATGTCCAATATCAAGTGAACCATAATTTTCTTGGAGAGAAGAATTGATTACAAGATTAGTGAATTGTGTGTAATCAATATTGAAATTGAGATACCCACTGGCATGTGATTCAACATTTTTAATTTGTGGGATATGATCAAATTTGTATAATTTTGACAGTTCTTTAGATATCTCTTGGGGGCTTTTTTTGAGCTGTTTTGAGAGTAAAAATGCAACATTACACGTTATGTCACCAAATCCAGGTTTTGCAGATTCAACTGAGAATGAGACAGGATCATAATTTTGAGAATCTAAAATTTCAGACGTCTCCTTTCGTATATTTTCAAGTAATTCTAGAAATACCATTTACTATAGAAATTGATCAGATATCATTGATAAGCCTTCCAATAGACCTTCACCTGAATTTTTTGTAGTTACAATTTTAGCAATTTCCTTCAATTCAGGAATAGAATTGTTTACCGCAATATTGTTTTTGACAGTTCTAAACATAGGGACGTCAGTTTCACTGTCACCCAATGCAATAGTATCTTCCAAATCGGCATTAAGCATTTCAAGTGCTTTAATCAGGCCAGAACCTTTGTCAACTCCACGAGAATTAATGTGATAAGCATATCCACTATCAAACAATCCTACATTGAATCCTTCCTCGTCTAAAATCGCTTGTGCGTTTTTAATATCAAAAGTTCTGTCTAATACAACTTCGGTAAGTCTAGGGAATACAGGTTTTTCTTTGATTGGTTCATCTAGTGATTTTTTTAGATAAGAGAAAGCATTTTGACATTCATTTTTATCTCCAATCATCTTGTGAGTCATAATTTCACCATGCGTTATGCAACCACCATTTTCTCCCACTCCAAGTAATGTTAATCCTCCAAAGATAGATAGAAAATATGCCTCAATAGACGAACGACCTGTAACAAAAATTACATGATGCCCATCATTTTTCAGATTTCTCAATTTTTCTAGTGCTTGCAAATGAATTTTTCCGAATCCATTTAGCGTAATTGTTCCATCAATATCTACTGCAAGAACTTTTTTTGCCAATGTTTTTTCAATTCAGATACCATTAATGAGTAAAGCGTTAGAAACCTTTGATATTGAGTTAATTTTTTAATAAATTGATATCAATGGGAATCCCAGAGAAGATTAAAGCAATTCAAGATGAGATACATAGAACACAGCTGAATAAAGCAACGGAACATCACATCGGATTATTAAAAGCAAAAATTGCAAAATTGAAAAGAGAGCAAGAAGCAGAACAGGTTAAAAAAAGTGCTAAAAAACAAGATGGGTTTGATGTAAAAAGGACGGGAGATGCTACAGTAGTTTTTATTGGATTGCCGAGCGTAGGCAAATCTACATTATTGAATAGATTAACAGGCTCAAAATCAGCAGTAGGTGCATTTCAGTTTACTACATTAACAGTAGTTCCAGGAGTAATGAATTACAGAGGTGCAAGAATTCAGGTTCTAGATTTACCAGGAATTATCAAAGGAGCCTCAACTGGAAAAGGTTTAGGAAAAAGAATTCTTTCTGTTGCAAGAAGTGCAGATATAGTGCTATTAGTTTTAGATGTTTTTCAACCCTACCACGAAGATGTTTTGATAACTGAATTAGGGAATATAGGAATTAGATTGAATCAATCACCGCCAAATATTGTTATTGAAAAATCAACTACAGGAGGAATTGCAGTAGCACAACAAGTAAAGTTAAAAAAAATGTCTGAAAAATTACTAAAAGAAATTCTCAATATTTATGGATATACAAGTGCACGAGTTGTAATTAGAGAAGATATCGAATCAGAGCAACTAGTAGATTTCATAAATGGTAATAAGACATATGCAAAAGCAATTACAATTTTAAATAAAATTGATCTGGTAGATGATAAATTTGTAAAAGATGTTTCAAAAAAATTAAAAACTGATTTTATACCAACATCTGCAGATTCAAACAAAAATATCAATGAATTAAAAGAAAGAATTTACAATGAATTACAATTCATTCGAGTTTATCTTAGACCAAAAGGAGGGGAAACTGATTTTAAAGAACCGTTGATAGTGAGAAAGGGAAATACCGTAACAGATGTTTGTAATAAACTTCATAGGAATTTAAAAAAAGATTTTAGATTTGGTTTAGTTTGGGGCAAGAGTGTGAAATTCGGAGGTCAACGAGTAGGCTTAAAGCATGTTTTGATTGATGAGGATGTTCTTACAATAATTAAAAGAAAATGATTTTAGATAAAAAATTTTATGAACGAGAAACTGTAACAGTAGCAAAAGAACTCATTGGGAAAACGTTAACTAGAAAATTCAAAGGTAAAAAATTATCAGGAATTATTACAGAAACAGAGGCATATAGAGGAAAAGATGATCTTGCAAGTCATGCAGCAACAAAAATGACAGACAGGAATAAAGTAATGTTTGGTCCAGTTGGCATGTCTTACGTCTATTTTACTTATGGAATGTACTTTATGCTAAATGTTGTAGCAAAAAGCAAAAGACAAAATGCAGGAGCGGTACTAATTAGAGGGATTTTTCCCCAGGAAGGTATTAAGACTATGATTAGAAATAGGGGAATTAGTGATTTGAGTAGAATTACTAATGGACCAGCAAAAATAACAATGGCTATGGATATTTCAATGAAAGAAAATAATATCGACGTAACAAAAAATTCAATAATTTACATTAGTGACGGAATACCAATAAAAAAAATTAAGAAATCACCAAGAATTGGAATTTCAAAAGCAATGGAGAAAAAATGGAATTTCAGTATTAACCCAAAAGATTATTTTTGATTTTTATCATCATCCTCTAGAGTCCAAGGAAGAAAGCGTCCAAGTATACGACTCCAATCCATTCTTAACATCAATACAACTACGGCAGTCATTACAGCACCAAAAACTACAATACCAATAATTATTGGCGTAGGATCATCCAAATCTTCAGGTTCCGTAATTCCAAACATTTCAAAGATTGGATCAATTACAGGACCACTCAAATAATGAGCCAGTATAACAATTGCGTAACATAAAACAAGTTTCCCTGTCAAAGTTGCGATAAAAAATCGTAATGGATTGTATTTTGCTAGACCTAGTGGAACATATATGATATCATCTGGAATTGGGGTAGCTGCGGCAACAAATGCAGCTGCCGCACCGTATTTTTTAACTAATCTTTGAAATGGCAACATACGTTGTTTTGTTTTTTCCGACATAATTTTTCTTCCACCATAACTAATTACGAAGATTATTTGTTTTGCAACAGTAGCAGTAACTGCTGCAATTATTGCAAGTATATGAAGATCAAATTGATCACCAACAGACATTGTAACTAATAAGATAAAAGATGGAATCGGAACAAAGGGGATTAAAGAACCAAAAAAGCTAACTAACGCTAGGCCAAGATAGCCAACTTCTGAGGAAAAGAATGGAATAAAGTCCCAAAGATCCAATAGATTACAAAATTTACAACCGTATATAAAAAAATTGAATTTAGTTAATCATTAAAATATTCGAAAATGAGTAATTAGATGATGACTGAAAATGAAGACTATGAAATTGCAGATTTAATCTCAAAAATTAGCCCATACATTAGATTTATTGGAGTTATCAGCAAAACTGGAGAACTTCTTTCATATTTTAGAAGAGAGGATTTAGCTCCGCTATTAGACCAAAAAAGGACACAATACCAATTTGCACAAATTGCCATTAAAACAGAACTTGAAGAACAGTTTGATGATCAATTGGGAGATACAGAATTTGTGTGGGAAGAAAGAACAAAAGTTCAAACAATTGCATTTGCAATCTCGTCAAAAAGAATTTGGATTACAATTGACAAAAATGTGATTCGTTCAGAAATGCTTAGAATTATCGATTCATGTCTTCCAATTGTGAAACGTTATTCTTAATCAACAAGGATTAGAAAATCCATGATATTTTTTATACACAAAGTAGAACATTAAGAATAGATCAGTATCTATACTGCCAAAAATCAAGAAAAATATGGTCAAGTATACGTGTAAAAGTTGCAAAACAGACTGTAATGATATTACAGATCATATGTTAACGGTTCATAAATTCTCAAAATGGATTATGGAATTACAACTAAAAACAAATCCAAATACGTACAAAAATTGTTTTGAAAAGAAAGCTTAAACTCATGGAACAAGAGTTTGCAACTAATTGTCAGTGTTAGGTTTTAATTTATTATAAAAAAAACAGACCCATGGACCATAAAATTTGGGATGGGATGGCTATTGATTACGATAATAGCGTAGAAAATAATCAAGACCCAATTATTATCAATTATCTAAAGAAGGAAATTGATATCCTAACAAATTTGTGTAAGAAAGTTTATGATCAAAACAAAAATTCTTCAATTATTGATATGGGGGCAGGTACAGGACGCGTCATATTTGCGCTAGATGAAAGACTACAAGAAAGCGCTACCAAATTTTATGGAGTTGAGGTTTCAGAACCAATGCTAGATTATGCAAAACAGAAACACCAAAATCATGAAGGAGTTTCTAAAATTGAATTTCTCAAATATGATTTAACAGAACCGAACTTATCTGATTATTTCAATAAAGGTGAGACAAACATTGTAATGTGTTTATACAACACGTTGGGGGTAATTCCCTCAGAAAAACGACAACAATTCATCGATAATATGAGATGTATTGCAGGTGAAAAAGGATTAACTATACTTACAGCGTTTAATGGTGATGAATTTGATTTCATAGCACCAAAATTGTATAATCCAATGATGCCCATGATTAAACAGATAGATGAAAATTCTTTTGATGTAAAGAATAAGGTTTTTCAAAATGGTCTTGGTTTTCGCAGCCAGTGGTTCACTAAAGAGGAATTAAAATCAATGTTGCAATCGAATGTAGACCCAATCCCAATCGAGGTAACCACTAATGATACAACACATACATTTGGAAATGTATTTGTAGATAGATACATTGTCTAACAATATGGCCGACACAGATGAAGATCGTTATGAAACAATATCTATCGAATCAAAAGTTAGAGAAGGAGTATTTCATAAAGTCGTTAAAGATTTAGAAACTGGAAAAGCTGTGGCCTGTTCTTGTAAGTGTTGGACTAAAGGCAACAAACCTTGCTTTGGTATGAAGACAGTGGGCTATGATAACAATGCCTAATGTGATTATCTACTCGTAAAGCCAGCATGAAACATAACCGGTTTTCGTTTTAATTTTTGGCGGATCTTTTTTACATTTCTCCATTGCTTCAGGGCATCTATCATAAAATTTACAACCTTCAGAAGGGTTTACCAGATTTGGAGGAATTCCAGGAATAAATTTTGGTTTTGTGTCTTTAGATAAAACTGGAATTGATTCTAACAGACCTTTCGTGTAAGGATGTTTTGGTTCAAGAAAAATTTCTTCAGAATCACCAAATTCAACCATTCTTCCTCCATACATAATTCCAATTTTCTCTGCAACCTCAGATAGTACAGCTAAATCGTGTGAGATGATCATGAAGGACTGGCCATCTTTTTTTAATTTTTTAAACAAATTAACAATTTGAGCTTGAATTAAGACATCAAGTGCAGTCGTAGGTTCATCAGCAATTACAAATTTTGGTTTTAGAATCAATGCCATAGCAATAATTACTCTTTGTTTCATTCCTCCACTCAATTCATGTGGAAATTTCTTTAGAACAGATTCATCAAGATTTACAGAATTTAATGATTGAATAATAGATTGTTTTGAATCGCCTTCAAAATTATGTTGTTTTAAGACTTCATCAAATTGTTCTTGGATAGAAAATACAGGATCAAGAGAACTCATTGCGCCTTGAAATACCATAGAAATTTCCTTCCATCTAATTTTTTTATCAAATTCATCATCAGGAATATCAAGCAATGACTGCCCATCGAATTGAATTTTTCCAGAATAGATTTTTCCATTTGAAATCATCTGGATTATAGATAACCCAAGAGTACTTTTTCCACATGCACTTTCACCTGCAATTCCAATTGATTCTCCTTTATCGATTGCAAAGGTTACATCTTCTAATGCATGAACTAGCCCTTTTGAGGTGTTATAACGAGTAGTGAGATTTTCAATTGAAATAAAACTCATATTTTTAGTTATGAGAGCTTAGATTAAGTTTTTACGGGCGTATATTTTCATCATTACATGGATATTTCAAGAACACATCTTATTGAAGATCTAAATTCATCCATGGAAGGTCAAGACGTTCTTTTTGGAGGATGGGTTGTTGATCTTCGAAAGCTTGGAAAGATGGCATTTTTGACTGTAAGAGATGTTACAGGAATGTGTCAAGTTATAGTAAAAGGAGATGCAATGAGTTTACTTGAAGGATTAAACAGACAAAGTGTTGTTCGAATTTTAGGCAAAGTGCAAGCTAGTAAAGCAAAAGATTTTGATTTTGAGGTTTCTGCCATAGAACTTCAGGTTCTTGCAAAAGCAGAATATCCATTACCTATAGATCCAATTGGAAGATTAGAAAGTGACATAGATAATAGATTAAATTCAAGAGCGCTAGATATGAGAAACCAAAAGACAGCATCAATTTTCAAATTAAGAAGTCAAGTTTTGGCATCAATTAGAGAGACGCTCATTAAAAGAAAATTCATTGAAATAAACACACCAAAGATTATCGGAAGTGCAAGTGAAGGAGGTGCTGATTTATTCAGTCTCGATTATTTTGGAAAACAAGCATACTTGGCTCAAAGCCCACAATTATACAAAGAACAGATGACCATAGGTCTTGAAAGAGTATTTGAGATATCGTCATTTTACCGAGCAGAAAAATCACATACAGGAAGACATCTGAGTGAATTCACAAGCGTGGATATTGAAGCTGCAATGATGGATTATACAGACGTCATGGATGTTTTAGAATCAATCGTGGTAGATGTTTTCAAGAATACCGCTGAAAATTCTAAAACAGAACAACAAGATATTGGTCATGAAATCAAAATTCCAGATTCACCGTTTGAAAGAGTATCATATACTCAAGCATTGGAAGAATTAGGAAATTTGGATATCAAATTAGAGTTTGGAGAAGATTTGCAAGACTCACACCTTCGTAGTTTAGGAGACAAACACCCAGGATTTTTCTTTTTGACAGATTGGCCTATGAAACTAAAACCATTCTATATCCATGAGAAAGATGACGACCCAACACTTTCACGTTCTTTTGATTTACAGTATGGATATCTTGAATTGTCATCAGGAGGACGTCGATTACATGACCCAGAACAGCTAAAATCTCGACTAAAAGAACAAAATTTGGATCCAGCAAGCTTTGAAGAACATTTGAAAACTTTCGGATGGGGAATGCCACCACATTCAGGTTGGGGCATGGGATTAGATAGATTGATGACAGTTTTGATTGGAATTGACAATGTGAGAGAAGTAGTTTTGTATCCAAGAGATCCAGATAGGCTCAAACCATAGAAAAA
>ENA-UPTF01000093-UPTF01000093.1-marine-metagenome-genome-assembly--contig:-NODE-93-length-59832-cov-5.180805_pt1 | contig 59832 bp, 58 predicted proteins | sample MGYA00238166_ERZ767019 | MGnify/ENA primary metagenome ERZ767019 (study PRJEB28930, sample SAMN06266391) | marine metagenome | isolation source: Sea water from 250 m depth | place: Atlantic Ocean | study... | reverse complement strand
CAGATGCAATTCCGTCTAGAGGCCACTGACCCCAGCCTTCTACAAGTTCGTATTGATAGTCACCAGTTCCAAATGTGCCTGCCATATGTATATCTCCATTTTGTTAACTCAATAACTACTTTCTGAAGCTATCATAAATCGAATTAACCGATATAGGGGTGTTTCAGGAAGAATTCGCAGTATTAAGGTGTGCTTGTGCGGATTTCACAGAACCTGCTTAGTTGAACTTAAACTCCACTGTTTGGTAACGGATTGCGGGAATCCTTTACTGGACACCAAATTTTTTAGTGCCCTACCCGAGTCGTTGTGAGTATTTCTGGAAAACTAGACCATTTCCCGATATAAACGTCAACTAGAAAAAGATTCTTGAAGCTGATATAAGTTATTTAAAGATAAAATGGAGGAAAATTATGTTGTTTCACGTAACCGTCGACCATACCGCAGAAAGTTGTCCTTTAGTAACTAATTCACCGGAAAAAATGATTACTTCGCAGGGAGCGGCAAAGGCAGGAGTGAAAGTTTTGTTAGCTCTTGGTGGTCGGCCTGAGCACCGTACCGTGTATGTGGTAGATACCGATGAGGTGGATAAGTTGTATGAATTTTTAAGTCCTGCTTTAAGCTGGGCCAAGTGTGATATTGCCCCTGTAAGAGAATTGGACTTCTGATTTAAATATGTACCGATTGCCTTCTTAAATATGTGGGTCCTTTTGTGGGTCCTTTGTGTCTAGAATGCGCCAGAATTCAGGGTAGTTCGTGTAAAACCAATTACCCTGTAAACACGGAATATAGGAAGAAAATGGTGTGTAAACACGAACTTTCGCGAACCTTAAAGAACACACCTAGGTGAACTTAAAATCCGCTTCTCGATAAGAGAGTGGGGGTTCGAGTCCCTTCCTGGGCACCACTTTTCAGGGATGCCAATGCGGGGTTAGGCCGCTAGAATCCTTCCTTTATAAAGTCAGATATTTTTTCACCTATAGCCATTACCGTAACGTTTATATTAGCTCTCACACAGTCCGGCATTATTGAGGCATCTGCAACTCTGAGATTTTTAACTCCATAGACTTTGCCGTGTTGATCGACCACAGCCATGGGGTCAGACTCAGGTCCCATTTTGTTCGTACAAGAAACGTGATGACCAGTCCCTACATTTTTCCTAATCCAACTATCAAGGTTCTCATCAGTGGCAAGATCTTCGTCAGTCGGTTCCAGGCGGTAATCGACCAGTTCACGCATCGAAGGGTGGGCTTCTAATGATATAAGCATCCTTACTCCGTCGCGATACCGTCTCATATCCTCGGGGTCATCCAGCAGGTTGTAATTAAGATATGGTTGGTCGGTATGGTTTGTGGTTGATAGTTTAAGTTCGCCTTTCGACAATGCGAGATTTAAACCTAAGCCAGCCCCTATTCCGATTGGTTCTGATTTGGCTCCACCTTGGTCTCTTCTTTTGCTGGTTACAGCTCCAAAATATACGATCATGTCATTTTTCAACGACGATTGATCCGCAGTGTATCTCAGAAGAATTTGCCCGCTGGGGCCAAATGGATCCAATTTAAGACTTGGTTTTGTGGCCCATTTCAAAGGGAGTAACGGATGATCTCTTAAATTTTGACCTACTCCAGGTGAATCAAATACGCATTCTATCCCGTGTTCTGCCAGATCAGATTTAGGTCCGACTCCGGAGAGCAAAAGTAATTGGGGACTTCCAATAGCTCCAGCACACAGTACGATCTCTTGCCCTTCTACTGTAAAATTTTCGCCTTGCGAAACGACTTCTACACCGTATGCCTGAGGCTTGTCATTAGAGGTGTCAAATAAGATCTTTTTGACAGACACATTTGCCCTAATGGTCAAATTAAGTCTTGATCGAGACATGCTTAGATAGCCAATTGCTGTTGACCATCTGATACCGTCTGGATTATTTAGAGGTATCGGTCCCACACCATCAGTGTCTGGAAGATTTGCATCTTCACAATAGGGATAACCTGATTCTAAACAAGCATCAAGAAAAGCCTTCGACCCGGGAAGCCATTCTTCTTCTGGAAATCTATGACAAAGTATTGGTCCTTCTGAACCATGGAAATCCCCTGGATTTTCCTGGTAGGTCATGTCTGTTTCTATTTTATTGTAGTAAGGGAGCACGTCTTGAAAATTCCACTTGTCATTTCCCCATGAAACCCAGTCATCGAAGTCTTCTGGTATCGCTCTAAGGAAGATTTGGCCGTTTATGGCACTAGACCCTCCGGTTATCTTCCCTCTTGGGATATCAATGGTGGCCTCTTCCGTGCCTCGCGCAGTAAATTGCCAGTTATGCTCGCTTGTCCAGATTTCATTACTGGTTTTGTAACCGTATTTGACTTCCTCTGGGAGACTATCTATTTCCGAAAAATCGTCTCCAGCCTCAAGTAGTAATACAGAATGGTTTGGGTCTTCAGTGAGCCTAGTTGCAAGAATTGAGCCAGCTGAGCCTGAACCAATAATTATGGTGTCGTACTTCATGCTTTTTCCTTGTAATCACATCGTATTTGATTGGTAAAGTATTTGAGATGGACAGATCTTAGCCTTACTGAGTTCGATGTGACAACTTAAAATCCGCTTATCGATGAGAGAGTGGGAGTTCGAGTCTCTTCTTGGGCGCCACTTTTTTGCACCCCTACCCTATTCCTTAAGGGTTCTTTTTTAAATGCTAGCCTTCTAAGGCTTCTATCTATTTTCAGTGTGCCTGATTTTCATATATAGTATTTGCAGATATGTTATATTCAAATATAATATATTCAAAACCAACAGTTGGTAGTCCGCGCTTGTTGTGGATTAAAAGGTAAAAGGGTAGGACAATGAAAAAGTTCAATATGCTTGGGTTTTCTGTATTACTCCTTGTCGCGTCTTTAGCTATTTCAGCTTGTACGACGGAGGTAGAGGTAATCAAAGAGGTTCCGGGTGAAACCGTCACAGTGACCAAAGAGGTACCTGTGGAAGTGATCAAAGAAGTCGAAAAAATAGTCGAGAAAGAAGGTGCAGTGAGGACGGTGGTGGAAGAAGTGATTAAGGAAGTCAAAGTCAAGGGTGACACTGTAACGGTGGAAAAAATAGTGGAAGTTGAAGTAATAGCCCCACCTGTAGGTGCGCCGAAAGGGCATGTCAAACTTGCCGCCGCAGACATCAATTCGCCAAACGGATTGCCTAGGTTCTGTACAGCTGGGTGTGCTGAGACTATTTATATGTCCGGTATAACAGATGTGCTTTTCAATGCCGTTGCTGATGGTAACGTTGTTACTACAGAGCCAATGGTAGCTCTATCGTATGAATTAGACCCTTCACTTGAGTTCGGAATTTTCAATCTCAGAGAAGGAATCCAGTTCCACGGTGGATATGGTGAAATGACTGCTAAGGACGTTGAGTTCTCATATAACGATGCGAACTCGGTAACGAACCCTGAGTCAATTCACGGTCAGGCTGGTGACTTTGCTCCGTTGATTCAGAGCATGGAAGCCGTCGATGACTACACTCTAAAGCTGAACTACAGAAACTATGACTCCCGTGGAATCCTCCACAGGTTCAGTAGCTTCTGGCAAACAGCTGGAATTATGAGCACCGCGGTCTATGAAGAACTCGGTGTGGAAGGGATGCAAGACGTCTATGTAGGTGTCGGTCCGTTCGAAAATACAGAGTGGAGCCAGAATGGTAAGATCGAAGGTGTTGCCTTCGCTGATTACTACGGGACTGTTGGTCCTGAAAAAATGACTCTTCTTGAGGTTCCGGAAGGTGCTTCGAGGCGAGCTATGCTAGAGACTGGTGAAGTTGCAATCGCTCAGGTAGCAACTAAGGACTATCCTGGCCTTTCGGATAAGGGCTTCAACGCTCAGAAAGGTGGAATGTTCAACACCATCAGAGACGTATCAATGGTAGGTAACTACTGGGAAACTCATAACGCACTAACTGGTGCTGCACTTGAGCGTGACCGAGATACATCTCTTCCATGGATTGGTAATCCATTTGAGAATGGCGATTACGACGAAACTACACCTTCAATGGTCAGTTCCCAGAAAGTTCGAGAAGCTTTCGCATGGGCAATTGACAGAGAGGCTCTTGTTGAGAACCTCCTTGGTGGACTTGGTTTCGTAAACCATCAGCCATATCTTGCTGGAAGCAACCCGAACTACCAAGCTGAGTGGGACTGGGGCCTCGACTATGATGCGGCAAAAGCCTTAATGGCTGATGCTGGTCAAGGTGGTGGATTCGAGATGGACCTCTGGGTAGGTACCGGTGAACTCGGTGCTGAGATCGGAGAGTCTGTTGGAGCCGCTTGGCAGGAGAATTTGGGAGTCAAGGTCAACTTGATCAAGACTGCTTACTCCACATATCGACCTGGACTTGTCGCACGAACAAACAAGACACCTGGTGTCAACATTTGCGGTGACGAGAACAAGTCAAACTTCCCATATGACTGGGCACACGGTTTCGTAGTTAGCTCCTTCTCCGCCGGTGGATACGGTGTGGGCCAGGAAATTCCATACGCAACTAAGAGTTACTCAAAGATGTCTGGTGAGCCTGACAAGGCAGTTCGTGAAGAGCTGGCTGCAGAGTTCTATACCAACAACAGAAAGTGGGTAAACTGTATTGGCTTCTTCGAGGAGCCATTGTGGCCATACTGGGATCCTAACCAGATTGAGTCTTGGGACATGCGCCCACAGGCCAATGGTAATATCGGTACTATCAACAACGTCAACTTGGTGATAATGAAGTAAGTGCTGACCTAGAAATCAGATGCCCCTCGCAGAGCGCGAGGGGCATCTCTTTGTAGATTCAGGAGAGCCAACCTCTCGACTTAAGTCTCAGAAAAATAGAAGAAAGGCTGAATAAATATGTAAATGGTTGGCAGGGAGAAAGTTAAAAAACTTCTCCCTCCCCACCGTAAGTTTTGCCTAAATTAGCGGAATAATTTAAAATCCAACAGGATAGGCTGGACTTGGTTAGAATAACGACATAAAAAGTTAGATCGCTGCTTAGGCGGCGGAGTTTTTGGAAGGTGCTCGAAGCATGATTGTATTCCTTGTGAGGCGAATAATTTTTGCTTGTTTCGCTATGATTGGGGCAACCTTTATAACTTTTGGACTTTCAAGAGCAGCGGGTGATCCCCGCTACTTATACGCCCAAGAGGGTGGATATGGACTCACTCAAGAGCGTTGGGATGAGCTTGGCCGGGAATTGGGCCTGGACAAACCATTAGTGTGGCAATACACGGTGTGGCTCGCAAATATTGTCAAAGGTAACTGGCAGGACAGCCTGTTAGACAGAAAAGATGTCTTCGGGAAAATTATGGATAGGTTGCCACCGACGCTTAAATTTGCTTTAACTTCATATATATTTGCCGGTGTCATTGGGATTCCTTTGGGGGTATTGTCGGCTGTAAGCCGAGGTAGCCTTTGGGATTATGTGGGTAGGGGATTTGCTCTATTTGGACAAGCTCTACCAGTTTTCTGGGTGGGAATAATGCTGATACTGATATTCTCGGTGAAATTGAGATGGTTCCCTACCGGGACGCTCGGTGAAGGCTTTTTTGAATGGAAATATTATGTTCTACCGACCATTACTCTAGGATGGATTGCCGCGGCTACCTATCTCAGGCTTGTTAGGTCTTCTATGCTGGAAATACTGGATTCAGAGTTTATTAAGTTGGCTAGAGCTAAAGGTGTTAGCTACAACACATTGATCTGGAAGCATGGTTTCAGAAATGCTTTGATAGCGCCTCTCACTTTCTCCAGCCTACTGCTCACGGGTTTCATAACCGGCGCTGTTGTCACGGAGACTATATTCGCCATACCGGGGCTAGGAAGGCTTGCCTTCCAGGCGATTAACAATAACGACTTTCCGATTATGGTGGGTGTAGTGTTGGTCTGGACAGCCCTCTACGTCACAATGAACTTTTTCACGGACATGATCTATGCGTTAGTAGATCCCAGAATTCGATATACCTAGGAATAAAAAATGGCACAGTCTGTAGAACTATCGGAAGAACTACTTCGGCAAATTGGTGCTGAAAAAAGTAAGTTGGGTGAAATTTGGGGCTTCATAAGAAGATGGCCCATCATTCCCTTATTTTTGCTTGGCTTGCTAATTTTCACGGGGGTTTTCGCTGATTTACTAGCACCTCATGATCCAATAATTGCGAGGCCAGATAACAGGAATATTCCCCCTGTGTGGGAAACACCTATCATACTCAACATAAAAACTACCGCTGATCCTCTGGCTTTTCCAGATCCAGTGGATAAACCCATTGAAGAAGCTATGCTTCAATACGGTATAACACCTACACTGGAAAATATGGCTACTCAGGAGGCCGTAGAAACGGCGTTCAAAGAAATCGGCTACGTGGCGAAAGTAAAGTGGTCGAGTTGGGAACATATACTCGGAGGAGACAACATAGGCAGAGATCTGCTGAGTCGAATTATCCACGGTGCAAGAGTTTCACTTGTTGTTGTGACGGTAGCTCTTATTTTCGGATTGTTAATTGGGGTATCTATGGGTCTGGTGGCAGGTTACTTTGGTGGCCTGATAGACGAAGTCATAATGAGGGTTACGGATATCTGGCTGGGTCTTCCATTCATACTGGTTGCAATCGTAGCTGTAATAGCGTTTGGACAGACCTTTACAATATTGATTGTTCTGTTAGGAATACTTTCTTGGACGCCCTTCGTAAGAAACGTACGAGGAGAAGTACTTAGCCTGAAAACTAGGGATTACGTGTCGTTGGCAAAGGTCGCGGGATGTTCTACATTCAGAATTCTAGTCTGGCACATTCTTCCTGGGACAATTAATACAATTATTGTAATTGCCACTTTGAGAGTCGGTCAGCTTATATTGACCGAAGCTATCTTGAGTTTCTTGGGTGCTGGCATACCGCCTCCCACTCCGGCTTGGGGCGCTATGGTGAACGATGGCAGGCCATACATCAACGATGCTTGGTGGATATCGTTCTTCCCTGGGGTTGCTATATTCTTAGTTGTTATGTCCCTTAATTTCTTGGGTGACTGGTTAAGAGATAGATTGGATCCTAGATTGCGACAGCTCAACTAAAAGAGATAAAAATTAAAAGGGGTAGACCTTAATTGGCCTGCTCCTTTTCTTTTATAATATGTGGAAATTTCAACTGAGGAAGCGAGGTTTCAATATTACTGAAACAGGTTAAGGAATCTTTAATCATTTTCATTAAACGGAGCGAATTATGATTACTATGAGCAATAAATTTATGATGGTGGTTCTGCTCATTGTGTTAGTTGGCATTATAGCTACTGCATGTGGAGTCAAGTCTGGAAACAGAAGACCTGCACGAACAGACGAGGATAAAACAGGTGAGTTTCACAGGTCACCAATAGCGAGTAAACTTCAGGAACTATCGGTGGATTTAGATAAGGCTGATGGTACTTGTAAAGCTACTCCTGCAGATCTAACAGCGCCGGTAGCGTCACGGGTTCGTCTAGGTGTCCAACTTGGTGGTACATCGGTGAAAGAAGGAGCCACAAAATCTATTGAGATTGTAGGTGAGAAGAAAGAAGCGAAATACGAGATTTCCGGTATGACCATAAAGGCTGCCGGTGGTGCTTTGGAAATTGGGACCTCCTCTATTGCCTTAGACTTGGCCTCTGGATCGAGGAAAAACTATGACTTTAATATTGGAGCTGCCGGAACCTTTGATATTTTATGTGATGGAGCCAAAGTTGGGACATTCACTGCTACTGAATAGCAGTCACGATAATTAAGAAGCTACTGAGAAAGCCCCGCTACAGATAAGGTAGTGGGGCTTTTTTGTGAGGAAAAATGCATAAGCTGAACTCGTTTATATTTATCGCCATCATCGTTTCTGTATTTGTAAACATAGTTGCCATATTTGGGGAACCTGACTATCGATCCGAAATTTTATATGCGGCTATCATTCCCTCTTGGGTAGTTTACTTCTTGGCAGCGGCAGTGCCGATTTCAGTGGTTCTATCTTCTCTTGTGACGGCGTTATTAATCAGGAAAAGCACCCCCCCTAGAGTGGAGCCCATAAATAATGCAGGTAATGCTGTTGAGATGGCTACCCCAATGGTTGTACCTGAGCCTGAATCTACCCCTAAAGTGGCAGTGGAGCAGCCAGGCCGTGGTCCCATCCCAATTAATGTCCATGAAGTACCAACTACCAGCCCGCCCAATTCGGAAGAACCAATTTTCGTTCCGACAATATCTACATTTGAAGTTACTGAAAACCCAACGGATCTTTTTTTTCATGAAGGATCTATATGGGTTGCGTCACAAGATGAAGACGGAATTGCAAACTACTCTATGGATGGTGAATTGATTTATTCCATGCCGCTTCACCCTTATCCAAATTCGTTGGCACATGATGGTGATGAGCTTTGGGTAGGAACATATTTTGCTGTCAGAACCTTTGATTTAAAGGGTGGAATGGGTAGTGCGCCAGTTGAACTACGCCGACCGACCGATATGCTGTATGCAGGTGATGCCATGTGGATCGCAAATTCAGGTAGGGATGTTGTTACGATGGTCACCAAGGACAGGCAAACGGTCAAAAATATTCAATCGGGTGCCAAACCACAAAAATTAACATTTGATGGACAGTACATATGGGTCGTCAACCATGGAGACGACTCTATTTCAAAAATAGACCAAGCTGGCAATTTGATTGGTACCTGGAATACAGGTGGAGGAGCAAGAGGGATAACGTATGGCGGGGGTCATATATGGGTAACTAATTCTTTAGATGACACCCTAAGTAAGTTTACTTTAGAAGGAAGTCGAGTCGCTGACTATATAACAGGAACCTTACCTGGTGATGTTGTTTATGACGGTCAAGGAATTTGGGTCGCAAATCGTACCGATAAGACAGTTACAAAATATGGGACAGAGGGTAACCATTTAGGAACCTTCCACATTGGGAATACACCAAATGCTTTAGCTACCGATGGTCAAGGCACAGTCTGGGCAGCACATTCAGCAGAAGGACTAGTTTCCAAACTGGTTGTTGAGGATGTCACGATTGCTACTTATCCCGTTGGTAATGCCCCTGAGCCAATAATATTTGATGGGGATAATTTATGGGTTGGAAATGCTCTTTCACATACCATTATGAAAATTGGTCTAGATGGACAGCAGGAAGCTGTCTACGAATCCCATGGCAGGGAACCGAACGCACTTTTATTCGACGGGGAAAATATCTGGTCTGCAAATCAATTCGATCATAATGCAACTAGACTTTCACGTGACGGAGAACTCCTTGGCACTTACTCAGTATCCACTTTGCCACGAACCTTAGCTTTCGATGGAGAAAATGTTTGGACCTCAGGTTGCTGGGAAACCTTACTTTACAGATTAGATCTTGAAGGAAATTCAGTACCTCCTGTGGAAACGGAAGGTGCTGGGCCTATAGTGTTGTTTTTCGATGGAGAAAATATTTGGGCTGCAAATGCTCATAGTGACAGTGTTACCAAATTTACTAAAGATGGAAATCCGGAAGGTAATTTTTCAGTGGGTGATGTACCCATAGCATTTACAGAGGAAGGGGAAAATATATGGGTAGCGAATTGGAGAGAACATACTGTATCCAAATTATCAAAAAATGGTGAAGATCTAGGAAGGTTTGAGACAGGAAGGTTGCCTTATGGAATTGCTTATGACGGGGAGTATATATGGACTGCAAACAGTATGGATGGAACAGTTACCAAACTCTCTACAGAAGGTGCAATGTTGGCAACATATCCTGTCGGGGCTGCACCAGCAAAAATACTTCCTGTAAACGGGGAAATTTGGGTAACCCTAACAAGCGACGATTCTATAGTTAAACTAACCCCCTGAAAACTGGACGATAATTAAAAAGAGGTTAATTCATGTTTCATATGGTCGATGAGCAGGAAAGTCCTGCTTGGGCAAGAGTATGTGACTTGGTCTTTCAAGATAGACGAGATGATGTTGGTTATTATCTTGAGCAAGCTTCTCCAAAAGGGTCTTCAGTGTTGGAAATAGGCTGTTCAACTGGGCGGATAACAGAATTCCTCGCAGATTTTGGTAAGGAAGTTCATGCCGTAGACCCTTCGGCAGAAATGATAGAGATTGCTAGAAATAAAATTGAAAAATTGTCTAATCCGGGCCAAGTTTTATTTAGCCAGACCACTCTACCTGAATTGAATATTATTTCCGACAGAAAATTTTCTTTAGCGATTGTACCTTCACTGGCATTTATGTCTATTCTATCGTCTGAAGAACAACAAAAATTTCTCCATAATTTGAGGCGCTATTTGAACCCTGGTGGCAAACTGGTTCTTGAGATGAACGTACCGGATCCGGATATCATTTTGGGTGATCCAGCAACTTTGTACCATCTGATGGATGTTGACAACGAAGAAGATGGTGGCAAATTAGTGTTTTACCACCAGAGATACTACGATGATTATGAACAGATAGTGGAAACAAAAATAGTAGTTGAATTTGTTGACGCCCAAGGAATTGTCCGGGAAAAGATTGTCCATGATCTTTCTTTCAGATATACCTTTCGTTGGGAAATGTATCATTTGCTGCGCATTTGCGGATTTGAAATTTTATCGTTGCAAGGAGATTTTGACGGTAATCCTTTCAATGCGGAGTGTGAAAGGATGATTTGGGTTGCGGGGGCTAGGTCATAGGAGACGAGAGTTAGCTTGTCTCGTTATTTGTCTTCAAAGATGCCTGTGAGATCGATATAGGGTTTTAATGATGGATCGATGGCCAATGCTGATTGTAAATGCGTGATTGCTAAATTTGGGTCGCTGGACGCCAAATAAGCTAGACCCAGATTGTAAAGGATGGTCGGATTGTCAGGGTTCAGGTCTAGTGCAGTTTCTAAATGGAAAGTAGATCCATCGATTTCTCCTAAGTAATAAAGAGCGATTCCTTTATATAAATAAGGCATTGGATCTGTTGGATTTTCCTCAATAGCCGAACTAGCTCTACCTAGGGCGGAGGAATAGTTTTCAGTATTGAGATCGTGATAAGCCTTACTGAGGTTACCGTAATAGTCACCATAGGATATCTCCCTTGCGATATTAAAATTCTTTATTGCATCTGCAAACATATCTAATTCTCCATAGGAATTTCCTAGATATAAATATAAATCTGCATTTCCAGGTTCCAACTCAATTGCAGTTGAGAAATCTCTAATGGCGTTTTGAAAAGCATCTATCTGATAGTAAGAAGATCCTCGTAAAGACCATGCTTGGCTCAATTTTGGTCTTTGATCTATCACTGAGGAATAATCGGCTATTGCTTTCAAATAGTCAGAATCATCTTCATGTAATTTGCCCCTTAGGAGAAAAGCATCGCTTGCATTGGGATTGGCTACTATTATTTCATCTAATAGTTGTTTTGCTTGCTCAGTACGACCCTGCAAATAATGGCTATGGGCGGTGTCTAATTGAGTGTCATGACTAGAAGAACCACATGCAAAAAAAACTACAAAGGTGACGACGGCGATGAGACTTATGGGTAAAACCTTAGATAAGTCGAAAAAAGGTGAAATTATTGCGGTGCAAATCCTAACTGTGTGGATCGCACCGCAATATTGGTAATCTATCTTTCTCTTGGGAACCAGTAGCAACCATACTCATCTGCGCAATGGGCACAATGAGCTGTTCTGTGGCCTGGTGCAACTTCTCTTGTGATCAGTTCATTCTCATTGCACTTGGGATCTGGCTCTGGGCACAAAGGAGAATAACTGCAGCAAGACGGCGGATTTATTGGAGAAGGCACTTCACCTTCAAGCAACAATTCTTCCTTTTGATCATTAGGATGATATGGTAACGCAGCACCTATTAGAGCTTGGGTGTAAGGGTGTGTCGGAGTGTCAAATAACTGGTCAGTACTAGCTTCTTCAACTAGTTTTCCAAGGTACATAACTCCCATTTTGTCGCACATATATCTAACCGTGGCTAGGTGGTGTGCAATTAACAGATAAGTAAGACCATGCTCTTTCTGTAAATCCATTAATAGGTTCATTATCTGGGCCCTGATAGATACATCCAAGGCTGATACTGGCTCGTCAAGAACAATAAGCTTTGGATTTAATGCTAGTGACCTTGCAACGCCAATTCTTTGTCTCTGTCCGCCTGAAAATTCATGGGGGTAAAGTTCAGCCTGGTATTCTTGCAACCCAACTTCTTCCAAAATGTCTCGTACCTTGCTTCGGATCTCTCCTCGTGTCATCGTTGTATTTACTTCCAGCGGTTCCGCGATGATGCTTTCTACCTTCATTCGTGGATTTAGAGAGGCCCAAGGGTCCTGGAACACAGCTTGGACGCTAGATTTGTAATGTCTTTTTCCTTCTTTGTCCGCGTTTATTGCATCTTTGCCTTCATATAGTATTTCCCCTTCGGTGGGTTCTTCCAACATAAGCACCATTTTGGCGGTTGTAGATTTTCCACATCCAGATTCTCCCACGAGCCCGTATGTGGTTCCAGGTTCAATGGTGAGGCTTATCCCATCTACAGCTTTTAAATATTCTTTCTTTCCCGTCATAGAACCAAACATGCCACCTCCGACTTGGAAGTGTTTTTTAAGATTTCTAATCTCGAGTAAAGCTCCGCTTTCACTTGTCATATTGAACCTCTTTCTGTGTTCTTATTTTGGAATTTATAACGCTCGCGGGAACCATTTGCAGCCGTGTGTATCCATGCATGCAGCACAGTAGGCAACCCAGTGTCCGGGAGACTCTTCTTTAAGGATCGGCTCCAGTAATTCACAGTCTTGATTAGGGTTCTCCTTCGCGTCGCAATTAGGCTGGAAGTTACAACCTGATGGGCGGTTTGTTACGTTAGGAGGGTTTCCAGGGATAGCATATAGCCTCTCAACGTTCTCCTCCATTCTTGGGACAGATCTAATTAGTGCTTCAGTGTATGGATGAAGCGGGTTGTCAAAGATTTCCGTAACCGTTCCCTGTTCGACGATTTTTCCGGCATACATGACTGCCACCCGGTCACACATCTTTGCAACTATTCCAAAGTCATGGGTAATAAATATAATTCCGACCCCTGTATCCTCCTGCAGGTCTCTTAGCAGGTTCAGGTATTGGGCTTGGATTGTTGCATCAAGGGAAGTTGTTGGCTCGTCAGCTATCAACACGGAGGGGTTACAAGAGATACCAATTGCTCCAACTACGCGCTGCCTCATACCGCCCGAAAGCTGGTGAGGGTAGTCTTTCATTCTTGTGTCAGGAGCTGGTATTCGTACCTTCCTCAGCATGTCAATAACAGTTTCTTTTAATCCAGTCCCTTTGAGGCCTTCATGGATCTTTAATGCTTCGCCAACCTGGTCTTCGATGTCAAAGACAGGGTTCAGGGCGGTCATTGGGTCCTGTAGCACCATAGCTATCTTGTCCCCTCTTACTTTATTCATCTCGCTTTCATCTAGGTCAAGAAGATTTTCTCCTTCGAGGAGAATTTCACCACCTACAATGTGACCTGGAGGCGACGGAATGAGTCTCATCACAGAGCTAACTGTGACTGATTTTCCTGAACCGGATTCCCCGACAATCCCCAGTGTTTCACCTTTCCTTAAGTTAAAACTGACTCCATCAACAGCCTTAGTGACACCCCAACGTGTCACGAAATAGGTCTGAAGGTCTTTTACCTCTAATACTACGTCGCCAATTCGGCTATCTGAAGCCATGTCTTGAACTCCTATGTAATCTCGTTCTTTGTTGTTTCCAACGAAGCGTTATTTAGTCTCGTGAAAACAGCGCCTGAATTCAGGCGCACCCCGACAAATTAAGTACACGCCACTATAACGAACAGGACCGGAAAAGGCAATAGCTAAACAGGCACAAATTCGGGACGTTAAAGTGATTTGATATCATTCAGGTTCGGGAAAAAAATCAGCCCCTTTTACGATCATGTCTTGCTGGCTGATAATCAGATTTTTCACTCTGGGAAGATACTCTTTTGTCCACCTTGGGTCAGATCGGACTTTCTCTCTAGATTCTTCGAAATGGGTATAATCTCTGTATCCCCATATGTGAACGATGCGGTTAAGGGGTCCCACATCTGTGTAATACCAGCCTGCAAGCTTTATACCCTGATCCTTTCGAATTTTGAAGGCCACTTCTTCCACTGCCTTCATGTATTCTGGAACAGACCCTGGTTTCAAGTCGTAGATCCTCATGTCGTAAATCAAGATTACCTCCCTCGCTTAATGAACTTAGACTCTAGGTTTCAATGAATTTGATAGTGGTCCAGCCAATATCTAGATGAAAGTATTCACCTTTGGTCCAACCCGAATCAACAAGGGTCGCCCACCCTTCAGACTCTGAAAGGTCAGTTTCTAATTGAGATTCTTTTGAAGGGAATGCGAACCACAGGCTCCCGTTATTTTTTAGTACGGCCACTGCGGCAGCTGCTAATTCCAGCACATCTAGTTGGTTTCGGACAAATATCAAAGCTATATCAAATAAATCATCAGCGCTGTATGAAATTTTGGAGCCGAACGGCAGTTTTACCTTACTGATGGCCTGCAAAAAATTTTCAGGAGGAGAATATACGAGTACGGAAGAATGTTCCTTCACTCCTAATTTTAGGAAATTTTTTTCATTCATCTAAAACATTTCCTGAATGCAGGGTGAATAATTGCTCTGCAGATAGGCACGGCAGGCATCAATATTATGAATCATGATATTAAACATATAAATATCACCTATTGAAATATTTATTTATATCACTATAATTCCGCCTTGGCCTCGCTGCATTAGGCCGTTTTGCCGGATAAACAGATTACTAGGTAAGCGGATAAATGACTTTGAGGAATAAATGTACATATATAGATAAAAATTATCAAAACCAAAGTAAATTTGGTACTAGAGAAGGTGGGGATTAAAATGGTTGATTACAGAGCCTGTCCAAAATGCCGTGGGGACATGCATACCCGTAGGGATACTTTTGGAGACTTTAAAGAATGTATCCAGTGCGGATTGATGCAGGATTTAGAATTACAGAAAAAATCGGAAGCATTGGTAACTGGAGACGGGGCAGAAAGCAAGAAAGGTCAAGCTGCCTGATCTTCAGTTGAACTTCTTTTCTCAAATACGAAACGAGTTTCGATTGGAAAATCAGATAATAAAATCTTGATTACTTAGGTATAGGTCCCTTCCCAATGGGATTTGAACCAAGAGTAATTGGAGTTGACATTGTCTTTGCTAATATTGACTGCTCATTGCGATATTAATAAAATCATTGATGTAGATCAGTTTTGAAAACTATGCAAATCCCTGATACGCAAGATTGTATCGAGGATGCACGAAGATGTTGGGAGGTCTAAATGACAACTACTCAAGGCCCGGCGCCACTATCTATAGTAATTAGTGAAGAGGCAGCTCATCACGTAAAAGAATTTGCCGCTGCTGAAGGAAACTCCGAAGCTGACCTACGGGTTGGGGTAAAGGGTGGAGGATGCTCAGGATTAACTTACATTTTGGAAATAGTGAATGATGGCCCTAGAGATACAGATAAAGTAATAGACGAAAACGGCGTGCGGCTTTTTGTTGATAAAAAGTCTTACGTGTTTTTAGCCGGCACGGTTCTCGAATACTCTGGTGGTTTAAATGGAAAGGGGTTTGTATTCAACAACCCTAATGCCAAAACTACGTGCGGCTGTGGTACTTCGTTTAGTGTGTAGGTAAGTCATTACTTGAATGAAAAGCCTGTTTTTGTAGATCTCTTAACCTATTTCAGCAGGATAGATTTATACGGGGAAGATTCCTTAGATCTCCTTGATAGATTGTCCACCAATAAACTCGAAAATCTCACCGAACCGTACACAGGGATGGGTTCGGTTCTGACTACAAATAAAGGTCGAATAATCGACCTACTTGGTGTAAACCGACTTCCTGACAGAGTTTTGGTAACGACGGCTAAAGAGTCAAAGGAAAAAGTCATTGAGTGGATTGAGTTTTATACCATCATGGAGGACGTTTCAGTAAAAGATATTTCTGCTGAAACATGTCATTTTCGGTTGTTAGGTGAAGAATGGGATGAGTTATTTCCGAGTATATCGAAACTTTTGCTACGAGATTCTATGCATTGTGAAATTGAAGGTGAATCCGTAATTGCAATAAGAGAGGAAATGTCCAACGTCCCATGCATAGATATTATCGGTCCTATAACTGCACGTTCTAAAATCAGTGATTTTTTAGGTAAAAAGTTTAATCAATTTAGTCTTAAAGAATTCAATCAATTTAGGTTGAAACTTGGTATACCTGTATTTGGATTTGAATTGACAGAAGATTTTAATCCCCTTGAGGCAGGCTTGATTTCTCATATTAGCTTTAACAAAGGATGCTATATTGGCCAGGAAGTAGTAGCTAGGTTAAACACATATGACAAGGTGCAGAGAAAACTTGTTAAATTAGCGTGGCAGGGAAATCTTGAGCGCAAGGAAATTACATGTGACGGTAAGCCAATAGGAGTTATAACTTCGGCGGAAAAGGGAATTGGGTTAGGGTTTGTTCGAAACACATACGCAGAACTTCAAAAAGAACTGGACTGCGGCGATCGAAAGATTGTGGTGACAGAAATATTGGCTGAGTAGTTAAAATTCCGTAGTTGGTAAAGGAGCAGGAAGAGTAACTCCACCATCTACCACAATAACTTGACCCCTTATCATTTCTGCATCCTCGCTACACAAGAAGGCTGTAACTTTTGCTATGTCTGATCCTGTTATAACTCTCCCTGCTAAAGTATTTTTGACAGCAGACACCATATCCTTTTTGTTTGGGAAGGATTCTAAAGCATCAGTTTGAACATAACCTCCCGACACAGCATTAACGTTAATGCCCTTTTCAGCGAATTCTACCGCCAAATATCTGGTGAGCGACTCAAGTGCCGCTTTAGATGTCCCTACTGATAGGTAGTACGGTAAGACCTTTCTGGAACCTTCTGAAGTGATGTTCACAATGGAGCCGCCATTGGGCATTAATTTAGATGCTTCGATCGAACACAACCATGGTGCTCTAGCATTAATGTTCATTGCCCAATCCCAATGTTTTGGAGTTAATTCGTCGACATTTCTCTGAACCCCGGAGGCCGCGTTATTTATCAAAACGTCCATTGTGTTGAATTCTTGGGCGACTGATTGAAACATTTTCGATATCTGGTCTGGTTCTGCTAAATGAGCACGCAATTTTAAGCACTTGACGCCTAAATTTTCTATCTCTTGTTGGGCTTTCTCAGCTGCATTGTGATTTCGAAAATAATTGAAGACTATGTCATAGCCAAGGTTGCCAAATTCCAAGGCTATAGATTTTCCTATACCTCTTGAACCACCAGTTATGAGTGCCACCTTATTTTGAGCATTAGCCATTGATAAATTTAGGCTTCGTTTGCTAGATAGCCATACCTCCGTCCACACTGATTATTTGTCCAGTTATATATTTTGCTTTTTCACTGGCAAGGTATGCAACCATGTGAGCAATATCGTCTACTTCGCCAAAGCGAGCCATGGGTATCCAAGTCATAATTGTGTCTTTTTGCTTGTCTGATAGAACGTCAACAGTATCGGTATGTATATATCCGGGCGTTATGGTATTCACAGTTATGTTTCGGGTAGCAACTTCCTTGGCAAGAGCGAATGTAAAACCGTTTATTGCTGCTTTTGAAGCTGTGTAATTGGTCTGGCCTATGTTTCCCCTAAGACCGACCACAGAACCGATATTGATTATTCTTCCCCATCTGGACCTCACCATTGTTCGTAGCACGGCACGACTGCAGTAAAAAGTGCCGTTCAAATTTGTATTTATCACCCGAGCCCAGGCTTCGTCCGACATTCGAAGGAGAAGACCGTCGTCTATAATCCCAGCGTTATTTACGAGAATATCAATTTGTCCGAAGTGATCAGTGACAACATCCACCATTTTTGTTACTTGATCTAGGTTTCCAACATCTGCTTGGCATGAAATCGAATCTATTCCCAAGTCTTTTAGATATTTAACAGTCTCTTCAGCTTCTTGTTTGGAAGAGTTGTAATTTACTGCGATGTTCACGCCTTCCTCAGCCAATTTTGCTGCTGCAGCTTTTCCAATTCCTTTTGCTGCTCCTGTAACTAACGCTACCTTTCCTTTCAGTTCAGTCACTTTTTCTCCCGTAAATTTATTTTTTATGCTCTCGGTTAATCATCCACGGTGGACATCACAGCGGAAACTTCTTTGTTCATTTCTTGAATCAGATTTGTATCCACGCACATTTTAGCTAAACCTACTGCCCTTTCTATGGTGCCTGAAGAAGCGCTGCCATGTCCGATTATACTCACCCCATTAACACCAAAAACTGGCCCGCCTCCTCTCGCATCTACTACGTTGTTATTCTTGTAAAGATCCTGCATTAGGGCATCAAGCTGTTTCTCTGGTAGTTTTCCGTTCAGAGCTGTTTTTAATTGAGCGGCGAGACCCCTACCAAGGCCTTCTACTAGCTTCAAAACTACATTACCAACAAATCCGTCACATACAACAACATCAGCCTTTCCCGTAACCAAATCATTACCTTCAACGTTTCCTATGAAATTCAAACCACTTTTTCTAAACAAGGCACTTGCCTCTTTTGATTGTATGTTTCCTTTTCCCTCTTCACTTCCTACGCTAAGCAAACCTAATTTCGGGTTTTCAACACCAATAAGTAATTTGCTAAAAACAGACCCTAATACTCCAAACCCCAATAACTGAGAAGCTTTGCAGTCAAGATTAGAACCCAGATCCAGAATGGTTTGGTTTGGAGCAGCGCCTATTATTGGCCCTCCAATTGCTGGCCTTTCTATACCCTTTATGGTTCCTAATAGAACTACTGCTGCTGCCATAGTGCCGCCGGTGGACCCCATGGATATAACGGCATTTGTGGTTCCAGTTTTTACTAAATTGGTTGCTACTAGGATGGATGCAGTAGGTTTTTGTCTCAAAGCTAGTGCTGGAGCCTCATCATCTTCTATCTTTCCTTCTGAAGCTACAAAATGGATAGGGAGATTTTTTGTATCGTGTTTTGCTAGTTCTTGCTCTACTGGTTCTTTATCTCCGACGATAAAAACCTCTGCTAAACCGTTTTTGGCCGCTTGGATGGCTCCTTCTACGGGTATGGCGGGTGCGTTGTCTCCCCCCATGGCATCGATAGACACCTTTAATAATTCAGTGTTAGGCAAAGTTCGACTCCTAATTTATGGGGCAATTATGGGTTTTGTAATGTCACTGAGGTTTCGCCAGAGATGATGGTGTCCCCATCTTGCCGGACTATTTGGACTGAACAGGTTATTTGAGTTCCTGTCTCTACATTTTCAGACTTTTTGATGCTACCGGAAGTTTGAATTTTGTCCTCTGGGTATACGGGGGATTTGAATCTCATTTTCATTTTACCTGTTTTATACCAGGCGTCAGCAAAATTTCTAACCATCAACTCTGAGATAGTGGCCGCTACCATCATGCCATGACCGATATTTTTGCCAAACTGTGAATTTTTGGCGAACTCTTCATCAATATGTATTGGATTGTAATCTCCGGAAGCGTCTGCATACATAAGGATTTGTTTCATAGTTATGAGTTTACTGATCGGTACCAGTTCGTCGCCAACTTGCAGATTTTTCATTCGATTTTATTTTCTGCAGGTAACATTATTGTACTTTTACCTTCCATCACCTGATCCCCTGAAGATCTCAACACCGAAAGATTCACAACCATAAATCTCCAATCACCTCTGATGTTATTGGAGGCAAGTGATGCGATACATCTCAAATTTTCACCCACCCGAACAGCATCTTTAAATTCCATTTCTTGGCCGACATGCAATGTGCCCCCAGGTATTTGTAGGTCTATTACTACACCTCTAAGACTCAATGCTGCCAGAGCCATTGGAGGTGCTAATTCTGTTCCTGAGCTATCAAGATGTCTCTCTGAGTCATCTTGAACGGCGTGGAGATACAGGTCTACCTCTTCATGGGTAAGGGTATATTTTTGATCTGATACCTTGCTTCCAGTTTCTAAAAGAGAATAATCAACTGCCAATAGATACTCGCAAATGCTTATTAATTCATATTGGAACTCAAAAAGCCGCAAATTACAGCTACTACAAAGGAGATCCGAAAGCAATTATATAGCTACCATCCCAATATTTCTTTGTTTACTCGAATCTCTTATATATTGTCCAAAGGAATTACCGTAATTTATTGCTTTTTACAATTGATACTTATTTTGCTCAAAAACATGGATGAATTTGGTCGAATCAAATAGAATTCTTGTCAGTTGTATTGGGAGTCGAATTATTTGATAGATATAGAACTGATTAGGGAAAAGCCTGAGTTTGTTAAAGAGTCGTTCAAAAGGAGAGGAAAAGAAGTTCCTCTAACTGAGATAATTGATCTGGACCAGAGGCGTAGAACGGCAATAAGTGAAATGGATTCTCTAAGGGCAAGGCGAAATGCGGTGTCGAAGGAAATCGGCAGTTCCAAGGAGAAGCCGCCCGAATTAATAGCAGAAATGAGGCAAGTAGGGGCGCGAATTAAGGATTTGGAGGGGGAAGAAAATGAAATTAGCGATCGACTACATCACATCATGCTTGATGTGCCGAATATTCCCAGTGAATCAGCGCCAGATGGTGCTGATGAAAGCGCTAATATCGTAGTAAGGTCTGTAGGAGAGCTACCCAGCTTTGATTTTGAGCCAAAACCTCATTGGGAAATAGGTGAAAATCTGGGCATCATTGACTTTCAAAGAGGAGTCAAATTAGCTCAATCCCGATTCTATTTGCTCAAAGGAAAAGGGGCTCGACTTCAGAGGGCTTTAATCTCTTGGATGCTAGATTTTCACACGGAGGAACATGGGTATAAAGAACTTTACCTCCCCTATTTGGTAAATAGGGATACAGTGACGGCTTCCAGTCATCTTCCACATTTTGAGGAGAATATGTACCACGATGAAGAGGATGATCTTTTTATGGTACCCACAGCTGAGGCCCCAGTGACTGGCATGTTTAGGGATGAGATCTTAGATGGCGAAACCTTGCCTCTTAAATTTGTCTCGCACACGCCATGCTGGAGAAGAGAGAAATTTTCAGCAGGGAGAGATACTAGAGGAATAAAAAGAGTACATCAGTTCGACAAGGTTGAAATGTACAAATTCGTGGAACCTAACAGTTCCTTTGAAGAGCTTGAGTCACTGTTGAAAGACGCAGAACAAGTTTGCGTTGAACTAAACATCCCACATAGAGTTCTTGAGCTATGCACGGGCGATTTGGGGTTTGCAGCTGCTAAAAGCTATGATGTCGAAATGTGGGGGGCCGGAACACAAGAATGGCTAGAAGTCTCTTCTTGTTCGAATTGTACCGATTTCCAATCCCGCAGAGCAGCGATTCGGTATAAAGATTCTAGGGAATCTAGGCCAAGATTGTTGCACACTTTGAATGGATCAGGGCTTGCGGTGCCTCGAGTGATGATAGCTATTCTTGAAAATTATCAGACTGCTGACGGTTCAATAGAAGTACCTGAAGTTTTAAAATCGTACGCAGGATTCAGTCATATATCTAGGGAATAAAACGCTATTATTAGAAAATAATCGTATGTAAGGAGAAATATTTATGTATGTAACACGACAACAAGACGTAGATCCGGAAGAGGCAGGAGATGCTCCTCTTTTTTATGGTGGCAGAGTCACTAGACAGCCCCTAGTAGGAAAGACTGAACAGGAAGATTACAATTTTGGAATCGTTTCCTTTTATGATGGGTCAAAGAATCATTTTCACACTCATACAAGTGATCAAATTTTGTTTGCCACCAAAGGTGTGGGGATAGTGGCCAATGAGTCTGAAGAGGTACAAATGGAAACTGGCGATACTGCCTTTATTCCTGCTGGTGAAAAGCATTGGCATGGTGCTGCAGACGGTCATGATTTTTCACACATATCACTTACACGTCCTGACAGTGTCACTGAGATGTTTAAACCTGAGTCTTAGCCTTAAGAAATACCAAATTTGTATTGGCTACCAACACTATTTTGGATCATTGAATTTGAGTGATCTTTCATTAACGACATGATTGCTCTCTGACCGGTACAGTGCGCAGGTATTAACCAGTCAGGGTTTAGATTTTTAATGTCATTCACAGTGCTTTCGATCACTATTGGGTCCAAGGTGTCTGGTAAATGAAATCCTCCGATGATTGCGTGGATTTTATTTTCGCCTGTTAATTTTTTTGCGTAATTACATATATTGACAATCCCAGCATGTCCACATCCGGTCATTATTACTAGGCCTTTGTCTTTAACTTTCGCTATTAAACCCTGGTCATCTAAAGTCAAGGGGTCTGGTTGCCAAGAATCCTCTACAAATACCTCCTGCCCTTTCAATCCTTTTTCATAATCTGTTAGCCGGTCCACTTCCCCTGTCACCAACAAAGAATTATCTAGCAAAAAGGACGGAAGGCGAGATTCTTCTATAATTTCCATTCCCTGCTGTCGCAGGGCAGATTTGCTAACGGTGGGTAGACTTCGAGGAGTTCTTCCCGGAAGAACAATCCTTCTTTTGTTCCAAAATTCAGGGTGAATGATGATTGGGATGTTATTGGCCCCTAAATCATTCAGAATCCCGTCTATCCCTACCGTGTGATCAAAATGACCATGGCTAAACACTATTGCCTCTGCATCTTTAGGAGATAAATCTAGTATTCGCATGTTCTCTGAAACCCCAGTGGGCGATACTCCAGCATCAAAGAGTATGGAATGATCAACTTCTCCGGTCTTAATTGTCACCCAAGCTGAAAATCCATGTTCTGCCCTAAGTTGGGATTTAATGTAACCATCTTCGGTTAGCGGCGCTGAAATTTCTTGTTTTGTTGAAGGTCTGGTGACGGGACCAGTGTTGCTTAATATGCTGCTAACGTGGTTGTCCATCAACACTGTGATGGACATTTGATCAACAGCCACGGGCGATATTGTGTCCATAGTATTTGTCACTCCAATAATATAAATTTGCAGAATTCTAATGAAATATCGAAGCTCACCTGATGTTTGATATTAACTATTGTTGCGTAAATGTACTTGATATCAATAGAATGTGCTCTAAATTTCCGTAAACAAATTTTATGGTCTGAAATGGGATCAGGTAATGGGAGAATTTATCTAATGTTTGCAGCACGAATAACAAGTCCAAAGAAAATAGAAATTGAAGATATTGAGACACCGAGTATTGGAGAAGGGCAATGCCTAATAAAATTAGAGAGATGGTCTGTCTGCGGTAGTGATATCAGACATGCTTATGGACCTGTAATGCCTGAAGAAGAATATCCTATGCGACATGGCGGTGCATGCCATGAGTGTGCTGGCACTATTGTGGAAAGTAAATCTGATAAATTCAAAGTTGGTCAGAGAGTAATAGTATTACCTAGTCAGGATGGCCCAGGCGGTCTTGTTGAATATTATCCTGGTGATGAGGGAAGAATGGCTCTTGTACCTGATCACGGGGATTTGGGAGAGTGGATTCTTTGTCAACCATCAGGAACAGTTCTATATTCCTGCCAACAGATGGGAACTATTTTAGGGAAAGATGTTGTTGTAATGGGTCAGGGAAGTATTGGTTTGTCCTTTACGGCCATTGTTGCTAGGGCTGGCGCAAGGAGAGTTATTGCTGTCGATCCTTTGGACTACAGACTTGATTGGGGCAAGAAATTTGGGGCTACACATACGATCAATCCTGATAAAGACGACGTAGATGAGGCTCTTGCTGAAATCACAGATGGGAAACTTGCTGATATCTCGGTTGAAGCATCAGGGTTTCCTGACGGCTTGAATGCAGCCATTAGAGGTGCCACTAAGCATGGCAAAGTAATTATCTTTGGTATCCAAGAAGGACCCAGAGGCAAGATGACAGAAATCGACACAGCAAATTTCCTTAAAAATGCTCCTACAATTATTCCCACTTCTGGTGCCGGAAGTGGAGATCCCGTAGGGCATATTGAAAGAATGATTGAATTAAAAGACAGGGGCTGGTGGAACCCCGGAGAAATGAAAACCCATGAGTCTAGTTTCTCCGATGTTAATGATGCCTATGATCAGTATGAGAAATATGAGGATGACATTATCAAGGTCGTAATGAATAACGACTAATTATTCTGCCGTTATTAATATGAGGGGGGAGACATTTTGTTTCCTCCCTTTTTTTATCTCTTTGTTGGACCGATTGGAATAGGAGGCTAGAATGAAAATCACATCTGTAAAAGCTGTACCAGCTTCACATACGACTACTAGGGTTGGAGTATCTGTTGCCAGAAATTATGTTTTTGTAAAAATCGAAACTGATGATGGGTTAACGGGATGGGGGGAGGCAACATGTGGGCCTTTAAGTGTAGCCACTATGGTAGATGAATTTGGTGAAGTCATTACAGGCCAGAATCCTATGGAGATTGAGAAACTTTGGCAGACCCTTTATCACCATTTTCATGTAAGGGGTGGAATCGTCCAAATGTCAGCGATCAGTGGTATCGAAATAGCTCTTTGGGATATAAAAGGTCAAGCTCTTGGAGTACCAGTTTATGAGCTTTTAGGTGGAAAGATCAGGGATAAAATATGGACTTATGGGAGATGGGACGGCTTGACCCCTGAAGCAGCTGTTGATAATGCTATGTTTCATGTTGAACAAGGGCTTACTGCCCTGAAGGGAGATCCCTTTGAACATAGGGGGATCTTTATTGATAAAGCGTCAGAAGATTTGGCAGTAGCAAAAATGCGAGCTGTTAGAGACGCAGTTGGAGACGATGTAGAACTTTTTGTTGAGGTTCATGGTAGATTGGCCCCCTCTGACGCAATTCGTGTCGCTAATAGACTGGAAGAATTCAGGCCTTTCTTTTATGAAGAACCCGTTCCACCACAAAACTTGGAAGCTCTTAAGAAAGTGTCTGATAACGTAAATATTCCTATAGCTACAGGGGAAAGGCTCTTAACTAAATTTGATTTTGCAGACCTTTTGCCTTTGCAAGCTGTGGATCTTATACAGCCTGATGTTGTTCAAGCAGGAGGGATACTTGAACTAAAGAAGATAGCGGCTATGGCTGAGGCGTATTATGTCGGATTTCAACCTCATAATCCCTATGGACCTTTTTGTACGATAGCGGCACTTCATTTGGATGCTTCAACCCCAAATTTCTTGATACAGGAAGGAGGTATACACCCATGGTTTCAGGATGCTACCACTGGTGATTTCCCTGTACAAAAGGACGGCTATTTTGGTGTACCTACAGGTAATGGCCTAGGAGTAGCTATGGATGAAGATTGGCTTCAAGCCAATCCCTGGAGGAATGATGCTTATCCGTGGAGACCTAATTTGGGGGCTAATCCATCGAGGCAAGATGTCTTTTGGTCTTAAGAGGTATTTAAGATGATATGTGTAGAGATTTTTATTAAATGATTGGTTTGTGAAAAGTGGGTAGGAGAAAGTGATTTGGCCGTAATAGGAGTTGAAATCAAAAATCAATCTGAATTTGATTCAGGTACAAGTTGGGGAGAATTCGGGGTTTATGAGCGAATAGATGGGGTGGTTTTTTTTGGTGTTGATCCTGAAAATTCAGCGAACTCGAGGATAGTCGATTTGCAACATGCGCCGGTAGGGGACGAAGGGTTGGTGAATTTTAGTTCAGATTTTGTTTTATTAACTCCTATAAAAACTCAGGCTTCACGTCTATTGGTTGATGTTGTCAATAGGGGCAGGAAGAGAGCGATACCTGATTTTAATATGTCATCTCCTAATCTCACAGCTTCTTCTCATATTGATCCCGGGGACGGCTTTCTCTTCAAGAATGGGTACTCAGTGGTATCGATTGGTTGGCAATATGATGTATATCGTAGCGATTCTCTTTTGGGGATGGACCCTCCAATTCTGGAAATCGATGGGAAGCCGGTAAGCGGCAGTAATTTAGTCGAGATTCGACCAAATGAACACATTAAAAGTTCACTTCTTGCCAACAGAGTTCACAAGCCATATTTGGCCAATTCTACAGATAATTCAAATGCATATATGTATGTAAAGGATTGGGAAGACGGCCCTCAAAATGAAATACCTCGTAGCGAATGGCAATTTGCTAAAGAACAAAATGGGGCGGTTGTACCGGATCCTGAACACGTTTACATGAAATCCGGGTTTCATCCGGGCAAAATATACAGTGTTGTGTATGAAGCTCTAAATCCGGTTGTCGCCGGGTCGACCCTGATGTCTGTTAGAGATATTGGGTCTTGGATTAAATATGGCGGTGTAGACACTCCGATTAAAAATCCGCCCACTCATGCATATGCTTACGGGATTTCCCAAACAGGAAGACTTCTAAGGCATTATCTATATGCGGGTATGAATTTGGATGAGAACGAACGCCAGGTATACGACGGACTTATTCCTCATGTTGCCGGCGGAAGACGTGGTGATTTCAATCACAGATTCGCCCAACCATCCCAACAGTCTTCCCCTGGGTTCGGTCACCTTTACCCGTTTTCTGATAACCCTGTTGCTGACCCATATGGTAGGAAAACAGAAGGCCTTCAAGACACCCAAAAGAATTTAGGAGGATTGCCCAAAGTCATATACACCAACACTTCAGCTGAATACTGGAGAGGTGACGCTTCTCTCAGTCATACTGATTTAGAAGATCACCGCGATTTGGACTTCCCTGAAAACACTAGAAGCTATTTGTTTTCAGGAACCCAACATGTACCGAGAGAACTGCCACAAAAAAAAGATCCAGGCCCTGACGGGTCACTTGGACTTTATGGGTTTAATGTAATTGACTTTAGACCTCTATTAAGAGCTGCTCTTTGTAACTTGGTAGCATGGGTAGAGGAAGGACGGGATCCGCCCGCGAGCAAAGTTCCTAGGTTAGATGATGCAACTGCTAGTACTATTTCTGAGGTTTTGGATATTTTTGATAAGTCAATCGGGCTTGAGACGCCGGACTTTTCGAAAATGTGGCGGCTTCGGGAAATGGACATTGGTCCGGAAGAAGAAAAAGGTATAGCCGCTTATCCTGTTAAAGAAGGTAGAGACTACTCCAGCTATGTCTCCTCAGTAGATGACGATGGAAATGAAATCGCCGGTATTCGAATGCCCGATGTATCAGTCCCGTTGGGAACCCATACAGGCTGGAATCCAAGAGACCCGGTCACAGGTTCGCCGGATCAGATTATTTCTATGGTTGGATTCACAAACTTTTTTGGGTCTTCAGGCAAATTTCCAAGGAAAAATGACTTTAGAAAATCCAACACGGATCGATACGATTCAAAAGAATGCTATTTGGAAATGGTAGCCGAGGCTGCCCAGGAATTAGTCGAGAAGAGATACCTTCTCCGAGAAGACGTCGTTGTTGTTCTAAATAAGTGTAGCCGGCAATACGATGAAGCTATTTTGAAGGGCAATGAGATATAGGCCAGCCAAAAAGGTTCAGATGACCTCTTGTTTCTAACATAAGGAAAGTCCGGTTGCGTCTGTGTATATGCTATAGATGGAACGGCTTGCAGTAATAAATAAACGATTTTTCTTCTGGCCGCCAAAGGTAAGATTGGATGGAACCTCAGGCAGGTAGATTCTTCCAATTAATTTTGATTCAGCATTGTATACAGCTATCGAGTTCGTTCCTCTTTGGGCTGATGCCCACAAATTACCATCAGTGTCACATCGAATACCATCTGTAGAATCTTTACCTGTTTCTGCAAAAATTTTCCCCCCGGTCAAATCAGTACCATTATTGGTTACCTGGTAGATGTAAATAGCGCGAGGTTCTTTTGAACCCGAGTCGGCTATGTAAAGGGATTCAAAATCTGGCGAGAAACAAAGTCCGTTTGGGCGAGACAGTCCAGTTGCTTTTACTTCAACTGTTCCTGAAATGGGGTCTATCCGATATATGGCGGTGGGTAATTCAGGCTCTGCACGGTCACCTTCATAATTATTTAAAATGCCATACCCTGGATCTGTGAACCATACCGCGCCATCTTTATGAATGGCTACGTCGTTAGGGGCATTTAATTTTAAATTTCTAAAAGAATCTGCAAGGACAGTTACTGAGCCATCAAATTCAGTCCTAGTGACTCTTCTTGTTAAATGTTCACAAGTTATAAGTTTGCCAGAGTTGTCTCGGGCGTTACCATTGGCGTTATTTGAAGGATATCGATATTCGCTAACGATCCCAGTTTCTTCTGTCCATCTTAAGATTTTATTGTTAGGTATGTCGCTGAATAGTAGATATCTACCATCTCCAAACCATACGGGTCCTTCTGTCCACCTGCAGCCAGTATGCAATCTTTCCATTCCCGCATTTCCTAAAATATATCGGTTGAAACTCTCGTCTATAACTTCTATAGATGGTTCCGGGTATGGAGTAGTATCTTTTTCCCAATTTCTTGCGGTATTATTGATGTTCATGAAATTAGATTCCCTAAGTTTAAATCACCTGTTGGGCCATGTGCTATAAAAAATTTGGTTGAGATTCCTTTCAAATTGTTCTAACACAGCGACATTTTATCTAAATGGCTGGCCCTATCAAGACTAAGGAAAATACTGGTAGCAATATTTTGAATAAAAGTAATAGACAAACTTCAAAAATCTATTATGGTTGGCTCGTTCTTGCAGTCTGTTTCTTTATCGTTATGTGCTCTTCGGGAGTTCGGTCTAGTATGGGAGTTTTTATTACCCCCATGGAGGCTGATATGGAGTGGAGTCGAAATGACATCACTAGAGTGCTTTCGCTCGGCATATTTGTGGGAGCATTATCGTTCCTAATAATGGGGTATCTATACGATAGATATGGTGGTCGTTTGGTAATATCGGCTGCGCTGGCAATGGTCGGGATATCGGTGATTTTTCTTAGTAGGGTCAACTCCATTTCGGCCTTTATCTTGATCTATGGAATATTTGGTAGCTTTGCAGCTAGCGGGGTTTCCTTTGTAACTATTCATTCATTATTAGCGAAATGGTTCTATAAACGTAGAGGGTTGGCCATGAGCTTGTCAGCTGCGGGAGGTTCTTTTGGACCTTTACTTTTTGCACCATTTTCGGCCTTTTTGATAGAGACTTTTGATTGGCGAACAGCTTTTCTGGTCATATCCGCAATGATTTTGTTTATAGGTGTACCCTTAGCATCGCTTTTCTTGAGAGACGATCCATTGGGTCGTATTCCCGATAATGAAATGGACGATTTGCAAATACAGGATGACGAAGAATCGGGTGGAAAAGTGGCAATGGAAGGTCCATTATTTACAAGTAAATGGAAGCAAGCTTTATCAACTTCTCCCTTTTGGCAATTGTCTGCTGCTTATCTTGTTTGTGGAATAACGACCAACATCATATCAGTGCATTTTGTTCCATTTGCAGAAGACCAGGGAGTACCGAAAATCACCGCTGCAACGATTTTTGGCATAATGATGGGCCTGAACTCTATTGGCGTTCTATCTGCTGGTATATTGTCGCAAAAATATAGCCAGCACAAAGTTTTGGGCTTCACATACGCTTTGCGAGGAATTGCTTATTTAACTTTACTAACTGTCGGAGGGACAACTGGTATGTGGGCGTTTGCTCTTATAGCTGGAATGTCCTGGATCGCTACAGCTTCAGTCACTTCCTCTCTGGTGGCTGATATATACGGGGGAAACAATCTCGGAATGTTGAATGGTATGTCTAATATGGTTCATCAAGTTGGAGGCGCTCTGTCGGTGCTGGTTGCCGGGGAACTTCAGGCTTTAACCGGTTCTTATGAGATACCTTTTGCAATTGCCGGAGCTACATTGATTTTTGCGAGTATTATGTCTTTCAGCGTTAAAGAAAAGGAATATTCTTACAGATACTCTAGGGTATCTGTCCCCGTTTCTTAATTCACAAACTATCTTTCCAGGAAATGTAGTCTGGTCTTCCTCTTTCTTTGAATCTGGGATTACTGAATCTACTCATAAATTCTTCTAGGGTTTGAACGACTTGTTCCTTTGAATTTGGATCGTAGTGAACCCATTTGGTCAAATGTTCTTCCGACCGGAAGAAATTCATATTTGCTCAATTCCTGCCTGCTGTATCACCCCCTCCCAAAAATCCGAATCCGTAAACTGACACACCTACCACCCCGTCAGAAGGAATTGATTGGACTATTTCTCCATCTTTTATGGTTACCACTATGGGTTCGTTACAATCCAGGCAAACACTATCAATTTGAACTAATTTACCTGGAAATAGCCAGCAAACTGCTAGGGATTCAAAAGCTCATTGTCCCCACCACTTGCTTTCACCTTCTACCGTGATACGGTAGTGGGTCGGAACGTTGTTGAAAGGTGCAAAACTGCCGATTGTATCTGTACCTGGAACCAACCAGTATCCTGCCATTTTGCCAGGTCCCATGAGGTCGTTAAGAGATTCTCTAGCCGCTTCAACTGACATTTGTAATTCGGAGGCTATCTCAGTGTAGTGAGGAGCCACTCCGGTGGCCACAATAACTTTCATTATGTGTGAATATAGCTTGTCTAGTATTTTTACGTCGGTCATAAATATTCACCTTCCATGGTGATTAATAGAGCGAAAGAGACATCTTTATTTCAAAGAATAACAACAGGTTAATTTGTTAGCAAAGTGAGGTCAATGTTGTTTGCTGTGAAAGTATAATGATGTCTTGATTCGGGGTTTCAAGGAGATTTTCACATTAGACTGACTGGACAACGCACGATTTTTTATGGCTGGATTGTGGTCGGTGTTATGGCTGTAGCCAGTGCGGTAAGTATGGGCATGGGTTCACTCAACTTTGGTTTATACATAAAACCAATGGGAGAACAATTGGGTATAGGGCGAGCATCATTTGGCTGGGCCTCAACTTTTAGAAGTATATCTAGTGCAGCTACCAGCCCACTTATAGGTAAATTGCTTGATTCCTATGGAGCAAGATGGATACTTGCTGGTTCAACAATAATTACAGGGTTATGTATGGTTGGCCTTGCCTATACAAGTGAGGCGTGGCAACTTATCGCTTTATTTTCAGTGATGGGATTGGTTGGCATGAGTGGTCCAGGGGCCCTTACTACCTCAGTTCCCCCTTCAAAATGGTTTGTTAGGAATAGAGGAAAAGCCCTTGCTGTCACGGCTGTTGGTATTTCATTAGGTGCTTTAATTTTTGTTCCTCTCACCCAAATTTTTATAGATCGATACACTTGGAGCACCTCATGGATTATATTGGCGATCGTGGGGATAGTTATAGTGGTTCCTTTGTCCGTTATTTTTGTACGAAGACAGCCTGAAGATATGGGATTATTGCCTGATGGTGATACTAAAACCGACGATCCTGATATAGAGGATCCTAATGATGAATTTTCATGGACTCTTAAACAGGCGGTGAAGACTAGAAGCATGTGGTTTTTAACTATAGCTTTTTCTATATTATCTCTTGGCATATTGACTTTGGCTTTGCACAGAATTCCTGCTTTCATGGATAGAGGGCTGGATCCTACATTGGTTTCTTTGGCTACTGCTTTTGATGCAGTTTGTGCGGGGGCAGGTAGTTTTGCAGGAGGAATGTTGGTAAGACGCCTACAGCCTAAAATAATTGGAGCTTCTGCTTTTTTAATGTTGGCGCTGGCTAGTGTTATGTCCATATACGCATATGGATTCTGGTTGATGTTTTGGTCCATGGCTCTTTTTGGCTTAGGGATTGGTATCAATTCCTTTACTCAAAATTATATTTGGGCCGATTATTTTGGTAGAGGTAATTTAGGCAGTATCCGAGGATTCGTTATGCCTATCACCTTGTTTATGGGGTCATTCGGAGCTCCCGCGGCAGGATATGTTCTAGATATAACAGGCTCATACGATCCTGCATGGTGGGCGGGAGTTGGATTGATGCTATTGGGAGCCTTGGTATTTATTTTGGCAGATAAACCTGATCACTCCGGTATTCCCTTAAATCAAACCAGTTGAAGATTAAAGTTCCATATAGTAGCCACAACGATTTATAATCTCATTTCGAGGGTTGTGACAAAATTTATCTAGTTAGGTGATCAAATTGAAATTCGGTTTATTTTTTGAGTGGCCAAATCCGGAACTTCGCGAATTTAAAGATATATTTGCTGAGGGATTGGATCAAATAAAATTATCTGAGAGTCTCGGGTTCGACTATGTTCTAATCGCCGAACACCATTTTTCCAACTATGGATTCTCACCAGCTCCTTTACTACAAGCATTGAAGATTGCTGAGAATACGGAAACCATAAAAATAGGTACAGCTGCCATCATTGTGCCCGAATGGCAACCTCTAAGAGCGGCTGAGGAAATAGCGGTATTAGATCATCTAACTGAAGGCCGTATATTTTGCGGTGTTGGTCGAGGCTATCAACCTTATGAGATGGGAGGGTTTGGCATAGGACTTGAAGAATCTAGGCCTCGGTTTCAGGAAGGTATAGAGGTGATGATGAAGGCTTGGAGAGAGCATAAAGATTGGACCTTTAATGGAGAATACATAAAGGTGGAAGAACCTATTACGGTTTTTCCTAAACCTTATCAAAAACCCTATCCCCCAATGTGGCTAGCGGGTTCCTCGGAAGGATCATTAAAATTAGCTGCTGAGGAAGATATATTGCCATTAACTTCCAGCATGATGGGTATGGATGCCGTTTCGCAACAGTTTGCAACTTATGTCAGATATAGGCGGGATGCTGGCAAATCTGTGGATAATTTGAGTATGGCTTTACAGTGCATGACACACTGTGCTCCTACCATGAAGGATGCCTTGGACCAGTTGCCTTACATTCGATGGCAAATACGAGCCCAGAAGGCATTGACTGAGAAGAAAGTGGTTGATGGTAAAACACAAGCAGTGCCTTATGAAGGTGAAATGCCCGATGATTTATTCCTAGACCGAACATATTTGGGAGACCCAGATTATCTTATTGAAAAATTTAAGAAAGCAAATGATGCTGGTATTACAAATATCAGTTTATGGATGATGTGGGGGGGGATTGAGCACGAAAAGTTGATGAGTTCTATAAAATTGATGGGAGAAAAAGTTATTCCTGAATTAAGAGACTTAACCCCGCCCAAAAATGTAGTAGAAGATGCCCTGAGGTCTACACCTTCAGAAAATGGTGCTGGCTCCTTCACCGTAACTGGAGAAAAATTAAAGGACAGCTAGGCCATATTGGGTTAAATTGCTGCGATAAATAATGCCTGTTTTGCCCTGAATGAAGGTTGTAAACAGGTAGCCCTGCAAATGATTGGTCGGTAAAATCGCGGTATGGAACTAATACCGAGGAAAACTATAGGGTTTTTAGGCTTGTCGCTGCTTATTATGGCGCTCATCGCCTGTGGCTCTAGGAGTGAAGCGATTTACTTTGCCTCAGATCGAGATGGGCAATGGGATATTTATTCTTCTGACCCAAATTCAAACGAAGAGATTAATCTAACGGATACTCCTTTTGCGGAGGAACAGCCGATTTTGTCACCAAACAGAAAATTACTGGCTTTTTCTGTATCAAAGGATTCCAAAGATCCGAACGTAGGAATTGAAGTCATGAAGATTAAAGAGTCAGAGAAAATTAGCATTACCACAGGAATGGGCATCTATGTCACGCCACGTTGGAGTCCTGATAGCTCTCGATTAGCATACGCCGCTAGCCAAGCAGGTAAAGAATCGTATGTATACATTAGTGATTTGTCCCAATCCCCTAGTCCTCGTCTGTCAGATATTTCTTCCGATGAGGTAGGTGATTGGTCCTCAGACGGTAATTCTGTTGTGTTTTCATCTTCGAATTTATCGGCCCCTGGGATTCATGATAGAAATCCTGATGGTGTCAATCAAAGGCAGATAAGTTGCGGAAATGATTACGGAGCCAAATGGTCTCCAGATAACAAAAAATTGGCCTTTATATCAGACCGCGACGGGACCCCCAATATATATGTTATTGAAAGAGGTATTGACGATCCAAAGTGCAATGCTGATGCTGAATCTACATTAGGTTTGTATCAACTTACGGACACAGAAGGTAGTGAATATGATATTTCATGGTCTCCTGATGGGAGACAAATTTTGTTTGTTTCAGAACGTGATGGCAATCCTGAAATATATGTAATGGACAACAGTGGTAACAACGTAGTTAGGTTAACACGTAATGACAAGGTTAAAGATGTTCAGCCTGTTTGGTCTCCCGATGGAAAAAATATAGCGTTCGCATCTGATTTAGATGGGGATTTTGATATTTTCATCATGAATAACAAAGGGGAAGATCAAAAGAGGTTGACCAATAATGACGCCTCTGATGTCGATCCTAGTTGGTAAGGTTTCAACTTTATTTCCTAGTTTTCTAGGGCGCTTTGGTAATATCCACATAGTGTAATAACTAAAAATAGTCGGATGATTTTGGACGCAATAATGACTTCTGAAAAACATCATAAATATCGACGAATCATCGTCAAAGCAGGAACAAATCTTCTTACAGATGGTAAGGACGAATTGGATGAGACGTTTATTGAAAATTTGGTTTCTCAAATAGCTCATCTATCTGCTGATGGAAGAGAAATGGTTTTAGTATCTTCAGGGGCAGTGGCGGCTGGCAGGGGAGTTATGAGAAATCTTGCGAACAGTTCAGTATTACCGGACAGGCAAGTTCTGGCTGCAGTGGGTCAAGGTAGATTGATGCATTTGTATGAGCAGGCATTTGCCATCCATGGAATTCCTACTGCCCAGGCTCTACTTTCTAGACGGGATGTTAATGACAGACTAGGTTATTTGAATTTGAGAAACACATTGCTTTCACTGTTGAATAACGGAGTGGTGCCTGTAATAAACGAAAACGATGTTGTTGCTGTAGAAGAACTTGAGGGGGAAGTCTTTGGGGATAATGACACTTTATCTGCACTAGTTTCTAATTTAATTGATGCGGATCTATTACTAATACTAGGCAGCGTAGGTGGTATGTTTACAAAGGATCCTAATATACATTCGGATGCTGAACTAATCTCTATAGTTGAAAAAATAGACGAAAAATTGGATCAATATGCCGGCCCATCTGCAGATTTAAGAGGAAGAGGTGGCATGGTTACCAAAATAGAGGCGGCACGGTTGGCGACAGCTTCCGGAGTTGATGTGGTTATTGCCGATGGAACCCAAAATTCTATCGTTTCTCGTCTGTCGAATGGAGAGAAGATCGGTACTTTGTTTAAGACATCGGTATCAAAACTAGAAAGTAGGAAAAGATGGATGCTAAGTGGGCTGTCAAACAAAGGGAATCTAAAAATAGATGAAGGAGCCGTAGCTGCAATACAGGGTAGTAAAACGAGCCTTCTACCGGCCGGTGTATTGAGTTGCCAAGGAAGATTTGATAGAGGGGATATTGTTTATATCAAGGACGCGGAGGGAAATAATATTGCAGCAGGAATAAGCAATTACGCTTCCATGGATATTTCTAAAATACAGAACCTAAAATCAGATCGAATTGAGGCAGTGCTTGGCTACTATTACGGCGACGAGGTGATACATAGAGATAATATGGTTATGCTTAATGACTGAATGGAGATGGAGGTGATTTCTTGAAGACCATAGAAGATCTAGGTAGAGATGCAAAATTGGCAGCCAGAAAACTGGCTGCTTCTTCTGGGGCAGATAGAAGGTCTGCTATTTACAAGATTGCAAAGGCTTTAATTGATTCAGAGGAAGAGATCATTGCAGAAAATTCAAAAGATGTGTCAAACGGGAAAGATAAAGGACTGTCTGAAGCGATGTTGGATAGACTCATTATCACTCCCAAATCATTGCGGGCTATGTCATCAGATACCTTGAAAGTTGCTGACTTAGATGACCCTGTAGGGGAGATGATTGAAATGAAGACCATGGCAAATGGTCTTCAGGTAGGTAGGAAAAGGGTGCCTTTGGGTGTCATAGGAGTCATATATGAAAGTAGACCCAATGTCACGGTTGACATATCTGTTTTATGCCTTAAATCAGGTAACGCTGTGATTTTACGGGGTGGTAGCGAGGCATTTCATTCAAATCAGGTGTTGGCCAGAGTAATAAGAACTGCTATATCTGAGATAGATATACCCGAAGACTCTGTTCAAATAGTTCAAAGTGCTGAACGGAGTTTGGTATCAGAAATGCTAAAGCTGGACGAATATATAGATTTAATGGTTCCAAGAGGTGGCCAAGATCTAGTAAATATGGTGGCAGCTGAGTCAACAATGCCATCAATAACTGGTGGAGTTGGTGTATGTCATACCTACGTGGATGGTGAAGCTTCTCTTGATATGGCTGTTGAAATTGTCAACAATGCCAAGGTTCAGAGGCCGTCAGTATGCAATGCTCTTGATACTGTTTTAGTACATTCATCATTAGCTCCAGATTATCTTCCCCGTATGGCTGAAAGTTTAGCTGTTGCCGGAGTGGAACTGAGATGTGATACAAGAGCTTTATCAATGCTTGGACCTAGAGAGGATATTAAGTTGATTCCTGCTGAAGATGACGATTGGGATACTGAACATCTATCCTTGGTGGCAGGCGTCAAAATTGTGGACTCGCTGGATGAAGCGATAAACCACATTGAAAATCACGGTACTGGACATTCGGAGGCTATCGTCACAGACAATTACTCGACTGCTGATCGATTTGTTAGAGAAGTCGATGCGAGCGCTGTCATGGTGAATGCCTCGACGAGATTTAATGATGGAGGACAATTTGGATTGGGTGCTGAAGTGGCAATAAGCACGAATAAAATGCATGCTAGGGGCCCAATGGGGTTAAAAGAGATAACATCATATAAATGGGTGGTTTTGGGCAATGGTCAAATAAGACAATAGCCTGATAGATACATGTACATTTGAAGAAAGGGGAATTGATGCAGGAAGAAAATGTTTTTTATACAGTTGATATGCAAAGAGAAGTTCGGGATTTTGTACAAAATCTAGAAAAAGAATTGGCTGAATATCCACCTGTATATGAGCGAAACCCGGTTGAAATCAGAAACGAACAGGAAGAAGGAGTCGGACGATATAAGAAGCCGGTTTTATCAGAAAAGGCCATAGAAAGAGAAATTGAAAGCGATCAGGGATCAGTTAATGTAAGAGCGTTTATACCTGATGATCAAATAGATGGGGTTTACCTGCACATACACGGTGGTGGGTGGGTATTTGGCAGAGCACATCATCGGGATGATGATTTGGAAGAAATAATGAATGATTGCAACGCGGCAGTTATTTCTGTTGATTATAGATTGGCTCCAGAAAATCCTTACCCAGCGGCCCAGGATGATTGTGAATCAGTTGCTATCTGGGTTGTCGAGAATGCTATGAAAGAATTTGGGACGGATAAGATCGCTATTGGAGGAGAATCGGCTGGTGGACATTTGTCTGCCTCTACTATGATCCGGATGCGAGATAAACACGGATTCACTGGGTTTACTGGCGCTAATTTGGTGTATGGCGTGTTTGATATGTCTGGAACCCCGAGTCTTAAATTGTGGGGGGATCGTAATTTGGTTCTGAGCACTCCAACGATGAATTGGTTTTTTGATCATTATTTGCCTAACCAAGATAGAAGAGACCCCGATATATCACCCTTGTATGCTCACTTGCATGATTTGGCTCCAGCTCTTTTTACCGTTGGGACTTTAGACCCACTTTTGGACGATACTTTGTTTATGCACTCTAGGTGGTTCGCATCTGGGAATCCATCAACATTAAATGTCTATCCGGGTGCTACTCATGGTTTTGAAAGACAAGAGACAGTGTTGGCAGAAAAAGTTAAGGGTAGGATGAGGAATTTTATTTCTGAGAGCTTCCAGTCCTGACGTTGTAATAAAGAAAAATCACACAGAAATAACCGATTGAAGTGGCTATAAAAATAGGAATATAGCTATCTATCCAAGCTACAGCAAATGCGCCTACCGAAGGTCCCAAACCCATTGCAGCAGTTCGAGTGGGACCTGTTAGCCCGGTGACAGTACCAAAAGAGGCTCTATTAAACACTGTTCCTAACATCATGCTACCTAGTACAAATATAAGACTTGTGATCGTGGTCCAGAATACGACAAGAGCGAATCCATACGTCGATACGTCAATTACTGTGAAAAGGATAGAAGGAATAATTGCTAAAACGAGGACACAAATTGCAATTTTTTTTGTTGTGAATCTATCTGTTAAATACCCCCAGACAGGTACCGATAATCCTCCCAGAACGTTTCCTAAAGTCAATGCACCTGCTGCAGTGTTCTGGGAAATTCCTCCATCTGTTAGAAATGGGACTACTTGAAAGAGTGTCATTGAAGTCGATGTAACGGCTACGAATTCACCTATCATTATGAACCAGAATGATGGTAGGGACATTATTTTAGAGACAGTCCACGTTTTTTCTGAAATCTTACGTTCTGTTTTACCTAAAGTGCTGTCTACAGCACCATCTGGTAGTTGTCCAACATCTTCTGGTTTATGCCTCATCAATAGCAAGATGGGCAATGATAGCGGTATGGATAGTAAACCGATAACTTTATATGCTGTCCTCCATGAGTAGGCGGTAGCGATGGCGGTTATTACCTGGATATTGATGGATTCACCGATAATTCGGTTTAATGCAGTGATACCCATTGCGAAATTTCGTTTTTTCTCAAAGAAATTTACAGCCACAGTACGGGGAATAAGATTTTGCAAGTTTGGGCCCGCAATGGCCCGTACAACAATATAAGCCGTGAAAAATTGCCATAATGATTGGCTACTAGAAAAGTATATTGTTCCGAACCCAACCACTAGCGACGCAAAGAACATCATCCATCTGGGACCAAACCTATCTACAAGCTTTCCTATAAAAGGCATCGTTATTCCAGATGTCCATGTTCCAAGAGTGGCAGCTAAAGCGATAGTTTTCCTGTCCCAACCAATTTCCCCTGCAATCAAATCTTGTACTCCGCCAAAAACGGTTTGAGCCACGGATGTGGCTATCAAGGCACCAATTGAAGCGGTGCCTAATACAATCCAGCCGTAGAAGAAGGGTGGAGATGGGTGCCATCGATATATTCCTTCGACTAAATTTTTCAAGGACAGCCTTTATTTCTTGTCAATTTGATGAATTAACTAGTACAAAATCTAATTTTAATACTTCTTCGTGATAATATTTCGCCGCCCCCGATCTATTCGCAAAAGAAAAATGCAACTAGAAACCTATTTGGAGAATTTTAGAAAAGGAGATATATAAATGACATATGAATTTATAAAATATGAAGCTTCTGGTGGAATAGCTAGAGTTACCTTGAATCGGCCTGAGAAGCTTAACGCTTTAAGTCCGCAGTTACAGGCTGAGTTAATTGAGTGTTTAACCAATGCAGATGAAGACCCCGATATTAGAGTTATCACACTAAGAGGTGCTGGGCGTGCTTTTTGTGCCGGATATGACATTACTCCTCCTCAAACAGATGAAGATAGAGAAATTACAAAAGCGAGACGAGGTAATATCAGGTCAGATATGCAGAGGTTACAAAAGACAGCCAGGCTGATGACTTCAATATTCGATCTAAGTAAACCAGTTATAGCAGGCATACATGGTCATGTGATTGCTGGAGGTACCGATTTGGCCTTGCATTGCGACATAGTCATTGCAGCTGACGATGCAAATATAGGGTTTCCTCCGGTTCGTTCTATGGGGACGCCTCCCACGCATATGTGGACTTATATGGTTGGCCCACAATGGGCGAAATGGTTCATGTTAACGGGAGAAACTGTATCTGGTAAGGAAGCTAGCGACATGGGATTGGTATTGAAATCCGTTCCTGCGGAAGGGTTGGATGCAGCGGTAGAGGATTTGGCTAACAAAATGGCAAAAATACCGTGGGAGATGTTGGCAGCCAACAAAAGTATAGTTAATAAAGCCCTAGATCTTATGGGTCGTAACATGATGCAGGTCATCGCAGCGGAAACAGACGCGGTTTCTCATCAAGCTCCGATCGTTAAAGAATTTAACGAAATTTCCAGTGAACAGGGACTAAAAGCTGCCCTTGAATGGAGAGATAGGCCATTTCGAGAATAGTATTTTCCTAGGAGTTGAAAATGCCAAGTAAATCACAACAGGCTGGGGCCCTTTTATACCGAGAATATAGGGAGAAAAAGCCTTATTCTTTGATGAAAACTGAACTAGCTCCCATTTCTGACTCGGAAGCCTATGATATACAAAAGGAGTTCATGCTTCTACGGGCTCAAGATTCGGGAGGATACTCAGGATACAAAATAGCTTATACCACTAAGGTGATGCAGGAACGAGTTGGAGCATCTGAACCAGTGTTTGGAAGAATATTATCTGATTCAGTACATCAATCCCCGGCTTCGCTTAAAGCTAAAAACTACGTTAATCTGGCTGTCGAATGTGAAGTGGCGGTAAAAATGGGGTCTAATCTGGAAATAAAGGGTGAAGGCCTGGATAGAGATTCTATATTTGAAGCTATTGAATATTTACAACTGGCTTTCGAACTTGTAGATATTAGGCAATCTCTAGCAGAGAACTCGTTGATTCAGTCAATAGCAACTAATATTCACGGGGCGGGTGTCGTATTGGGAGAACCTATCAGAAACTGGCGGGAATTGGATATACCTTCCGCCACATGTGAATTAAAACTTGATGGTACATTGGCAGGTACAGGTTGTGCATCGGACGTTAATGGACACCCTGTAGAACCAATGGTATGGATTGCAAATGCCATAAATTCTATGGGCGGACTATTGAAAAAAGGCGATATTGTAATAACTGGCAGTATGATTCCACCTATTGAGGTTAAAGCTGGAGTGAAGGCCAGTTTGCAAATGGATTTATTGGGCAGTATTACCTTGGAAGTTGAATAGGATTTAAGGTCGCTAATTTATAAATATAGAATTTAAGGCGGATACCGATGTTCGATTTGTCAGACAGAGTTGCTATCGTGACTGGCGGTGCACAAGGGGTTGGTGGTGGCATTTCAAGGATTTTGGCTCGAGCAGGTGCAAAGGTTTTGATAGCTGATATTGATATTGATATGGCTAGAAATACTGAAGAATTAATATGTAAGAATTCAGGTATTGCAGAGAGTCTAAAAATTGACGTGACGTCATATGAAGATTTAAAAAATATGGTGGAAGTAGCTAATGATCATTGGGGGAGGCTGGATATTTTGATAAATAACGCTTATGCGGCTGCCGACGGGCAGCAGGGGGGCGCATTGGAAGTTACAGAGGAAAGGTGGGAGAGTGATATAAGAGCATTGGTTACTTCGGTATATGCCGGGTCTAAATATGCCATTCCACTAATGCAGAAAACTGGTGGGGGTTCAATAGTAAATATATCTTCTGTGCATGGGTTCTTAGTAGCGAAGAAAGCTTTAACATATGAAACTGGTAAAGCAGCTGTGATAGCAATGACTAAACAAATGGCTGTTGACTACGGATCATCCGGAATCCGGGTAAATGCGATCTGCCCCGGGCATATCGTTACAGAGAGAATAATGGAGACGGTCTGGAAAAATAATCCGTCAGGACTGAAATTCTTTGAAGATCAATATCCAGTGGGGAGAACCGGAGTTCCAGAGGACATTGGCAATGCGGCCACTTTTTTGTGTTCAGATGAGGCCTCCTTCATTACGGGCCACGCTTTGCCGGTTGATGGAGGATTGACTATCCAACTACAGGAGAATTTTGGGGTTCAGCAGGTTCATTACTATATGGATAATGCAGATACTGAAATGCCGTATAAGAGATAGTCAGTAAGCCTGCTATTTATGCGTGACTGGATTACTTTAAAATTAGAATTGATCACCTATCCAAGGTTTTGAGCCGGAAAAAATCAGCGATGCTTTGGCTAAGTCTTCCTTTGTACCATCGAGTAGTCCCATATTTTTAACCTCTAATGCACTGAGATAGCTGGTATAAAGTGGTGCAAGGCCACGGGGCCCCAAGGTTAATCCAGGCGAATCGGATTTACTTACCTTACCTTTACCTTCGGATATTTCTATTTTCCAATTACCGGTGTTTTGGGGCAGAATCGAGTCTTCATAATTTAATGTCAGCGACAATTTTATGTCTTTGGGATAGCCTCTAGATTCTAGCGCTTTTTGTACGTCAACTATTCTTAACATCCAATCCCGTGTGTAGGAAATATCCACTTCCTGTTCTTCCATAAGCAGTCGAATTGGATCATTGGGAGGGCCATTCCAGGAAATCGTGTCGATGACAGTTCTATGATCATAAAAGAATCGGAGCAATCTTTCTGCACATTGGGAGTTTAGAGCAACCATATCTCTTACCCGAATGTGATCGGCGGAACGAGCTTGCTGAAAATTTACGTATCCGACGGCTTTATCTCCATCCATCACAACATAATGAAATACTTTTCGGCCTTCAGTCTCCAAGATAAGGTCCCAAAGAACGGAACCACGATCAAGATTTCCATTACTTGATGCTGCTCTTTCGTTGTATAGAAGGTAAGTTTCTTCTCTGTCACCAGCTTTGGTTTCAATAACTTCTAGATCGTTGAGAGAAGATTTCATATCCTTTACTTTGGTTTCGTAGGTAAGTTTTGTACCAGACCTTTCATATCCAAAAGAACGATATACTCGGGTGCTTGAGGGAAATAAGGTAGATATAGGAATTCCGGATTCGTACATTTCAGAAAGGGAGTTTTTTAGAAGGACCGAAGCCGCTCCAATACCTCTGCCCTCAGGTGCGACACCGACTGAAGTCACAGCTCCCGTCCTGACGATTTTTCCTCCGAACCATTGACCCATATCTATTATTCCCATTCCCCCAAGAATTTTACTTGTGGATCTGACGGCTCTGAAACGTTCATAGCCCACATGTTCATTCCAACCTGGCTGAGCGTGCCGGTGAAGAGATTGATATATGATGCTCCAGAGGGTTTTTGCTTCATCTTTTGCTATCGGGCCGTATGTTAATTTTGACTGAATCATATTGGTCTGAATTCCTCGTATCTTATGAAACCCGGTATTGTTTAAGGACATCCATATTCGGGTTTATTCCGAAACCAGGGAGTTCAGGTGGTTTTACAAATCCGTCTTCCACTTGAAGGGTGAAATCATAAATTTGGTTGAAAATAGGGTCAGTTTCCTCTCGGTAGTATTCTAGTATGAGACCGTTTGGAATAGCACAGAGTAAATGTATGTGTATTTCTTGCTTGCCGTGCGGCGCTATTGGTAGATCATGAGCTTGAGCTTGAGCCGCGACCTTCATGAATTCTGTAACTCCTCCCATAATAAGAGCGTCTGGTTGGAGTATAGCTGCGCTTCTACTTTCAATGAGGTCCCTGAAACCATATTTTGTATATTCATTTTCTCCAGTCGCTATTGGAATTGTAGTCGCTCCGCTAATTAGCTGGTGTCCTTTGTAGTCATCAGGAGCTATGGGTTCTTCAAACCAGAAAACGTCATAAGGTTCCATTTTTTTTGCTATCTCTATAGCCTCATAAAAGCGGTAGGCACAGTTGGCATCTACCATCAACTTTATTTCAGGTCCAATCGCCTCTCGAACCGCTCTAACTCTTTCGATATCCTCATTTATGCTGACGGCACCTATTTTTATTTTCACTGCGTTTGCGCCTAAATTGACGCTGGTGATCATTTCTTCCTGTAGCTCCTTCAGACCCTTTCCATCTTCATAATATCCACCGGCTATGTAAACTGGGACTTTTTTTGCAAATCCACCTAATAGTTTGTACACCGGCATATTTGCAGCTTTCCCCTTTATGTCCCATAGGGCAATATCAATTCCACTGATTACTCTAGTGGTCATACCTCTCCGACCGGATATTTTCGGTTCCCAAAGTTCATCCCAAATCTTTTCGGTTCTGAATGGGTCTTCACCAATTACGGATTCTTTATAGTGTTCGAAAATCGCCTTGCTTATTGAGTCCGAAGTATGTAAACCTCCTACCAGGCCTACACCGGTGATTCCTTCATCAGTGTCGATAAAGACGAAATTTCTGCCATCGTGAGTGTAGGTGTGTTTACCGTTGCTTTGGGCCGTTGGTTTAGCCCATCTATAACTCTCAAGCCGCATGTCTGTAATTTTCATGTTGAATCTCTCATATATTTTGAATGGCGTTCAATAAATCCATCGGATTCTAGCACGAACGCTTAAGTAGTTAGCAGCTATTAAATTTTCTCTTTGATGTATGATTTTCAACTCAAGGAGAAAACATGAATCTTTCCAAAATACATTTATATTCCAAGAATGTAGACTCTCGGTCGTCTTTTGGAGAGATAGAGTCGGGTTTTGAAACTTTGGCTGAGCAGATACTTGAGGTTGGTGATGTTAATGAAGCGATGCGTAATCTTGTTCAGGAAGGGTTTTCCGGAGAAGATGACCGTCCCGTCGGAGGGTTGAATGATATTGCTACCAGCAGCGAAGAAGAACGTAGGTTTTTGCTGGAGAAATACTCCACCGACCAAATACAGGATGAGAATCTTCGATCAGAATTAGAAAGCTACAAATTTTTTGGTTCAGAACCTCTGACTTCTGATACGGGTAAAGAGGTTTTATCGAGATTAAATCGGCTGGATAAGTTAGATGAGTCTATTAAGGAGGCAATGAGAACAGGCCAGCTGGAAAATGTCGACTTGGACGATGTGGAAGATTTGCTTGGGAGCTTAGCCCGTACACAACTTGAGGAAATACTTCGGATGATAAGTGCATTGGAGGAAGCTGGATATCTCTTGAAGAACAGGGATAGATTTAAATTGGGACCTAAAGCGGTAAGAGAGATAGCACAGGATGCAATGCGTGAAATCTTTTCACAAATGAAGAAGGGGAATTTAGGGGCTCATGATACTTTTAAGAAAGGAGATTGGGGAGATTTAACCGGGCAGACAATACCGTATGAGTTTGGTCAATCATTTGAGATAAACCTTCAAAAATCCCTTTTTAATACTGTGGTCAGAGAGGGGTCAACAATACCGCTAAAAATGCAGTCTCAAGATTTGGAGGTTAATGAACATGAGCATCTTACTCAATCAGCAACGGTGTTAATGCTTGATCAAAGTCGTTCTATGGGAATGTATGGAACTTTCACGGCCGCTAAAAAAGTGGCACTTGCCTTATATTGGTTGGTTCAAACCAAGTTCCCAAGAGATAAATTATTTGTGGTTGGGTTCTCTGATTATGGGATGACCATCGACGGAAAGGATCTGCCGGAATCTACCTGGAACCATTGGGTTGCAGGCACTAATATGCACCATGGTTTGATTTTATCCAGACAACTTTTAGCCCGACAAAATGTGGCAAATAAGCAAATACTTATGGTCACAGATGGAGAGCCAACAGCTCATATGGAAGGAGGTCAAGCTTATTTCTCATATCCACCAACACCGAGAACTTTGGAACAAACATTAAAAGAAGTAAAAAGATGTACTAGAGAAGGCATAGTAATCAACACTTTCATGCTTGAGATGAATTATTTTCTCATGGAGTTTATGGATGAAATGGCCAAAATAAACAAGGGTAGGTCTTTTTATACCAAACCAGATCAACTTGGACGCTATATGCTGGTTGATTATTTGGAGGGGAGAAAGAGAAAGGTATAGGCGTTGATGATTCACCATGATTTGGCTAGAATGGGCATAAATAGGTAACTACTAATGAACGGTAGGTGGATGAAAACACCTGATCAGGAGGGTTGCAAATGAATACCAATGAATTAGCGCTTAAAGCTCATCTTCTGAGACGAGCTGGATTTGGTGCTTCAAGATCCGAACTCGAATCTATATCTGATAAATCCTATGAAGAAATTGTAGAGGATTTGGTTCATCCAGAACGGTTTGAAGAAATCGATGAGGACTATCTAAAAAGATATAACCCTGAACTTTCTTACCATGATGGTCATCCCATCCATGCTGGTCGTTGGATATGGAGAATGATTAATACCAAACGTCCTTTAGAGGAAAAAATGGCCCTTTTTTGGCATCATGTTTTTGCCACGGCGCATTACAAAGGCGACCACACTCCCTCTACCATAGGACAGATTGAAATGTTTAGAGAGAATGGGTTAACGAACATAAGACAAATTCTTATTGATCTGTCTAAAGATCCACATATGAATTATTGGCTCGATAATTGTGAGAACCACTCTGATCAGCCCAATGAAAACTGGGGCAGAGAACTATTGGAACTCTTTTCGATGGGTGTAGGGAATTATAGCGAGGACGATGTCAAACAAGCAGCCAGGGCTTTTACTGGCTGGACATTCGAACAACCTTTACCGCTCTATCCTTACGGACATTACGAATCCAAATTTGTGTTTAACGAATCTGATCACGATAACAGCGAAAAAACATTTCTTGGCAGAACGGGAAATTTTAATGGTGAAGATATTATCGACATCATATGTGAAGAAAGGGCTACTGCATTATTCATATGCAGGCACTTGTATAATTTCTTTGTAGAAGATGAACCTCAAATCCCCGCGTGGAGTATTGAACCACCAAGAAACCCTGAAGCAGTCGACGCAATGATCGATATTCTCATGAGTAACGAAGGTGAACTTAGACCTGTACTGAACTACATGTTCAACTCTGATTTCTTTAAAAATTCCTTCTATAAAAAAGTTAAGAATCCGTCTGAATTGGTAGCAGGCACTCTCAAACTTTCAGGTAGGTATGCTGTCGTACCTGCAGAGGGAGAGAATGTAGGCACTCTTTACAACACAGCTGCAGTAATGGGGCAAGCTTTAATGAATCCTCCTACTGTTGAAGGGTGGCACACTGGGCATGAATGGATAGATGGTGGGACCCTTAATGAAAGGGTTAATTTTGCCGTCAATCAATTTAACGATGTATCCAGTCCTGGATTTGAAGATATATTAGGAAGGTTGGGTTCTGCTGTTAAATCTGTTGATCTCGTCGACAAATGTTTGGATTTGATTGGGCCGATTGAGGTTGGGGATGAGACTCGGCAGGCTCTGAGTAAGTATGCTGAGGAAGTTGGGGATCTAGAGTTGAGCACTGATGAGGATAGAGCTGAAAATGCGAAGAAAATAGCACGCATGATTCAGCTAATTGTAGCAACAAGAGAATATCAATTCGCCTAATACCTAACCTATTTTTAGAGTTATTAAAAGGAAAAAGTAATGACAACTTTTACGCAGAAAGATCCAGTTTTTGTAGTCGTTCAGTTATCGGGCGGGAATGATTTCATGAACACGTTGGTTCCCTATTCCAACCCAGCATACTATGACAACAGAAAATTTCTTAACATAGCAGAGGAGGATGTTTTACCTTTAGATGGAACCTTAGGTTGGCATCCGGAAATGGCACCTTTCAAAGAGCTTTATGACAAGGGAATGGTTTCTGTTGTTCAGGGAATTGGCTACCCAGATTCCAATCGTAGTCATTTCAGAGGTATGGACATTTGGCATACCTGTGCGCCAGATGAGGTTTCGACGATTGGATGGCTTGGCAATGTGATTGAGCAGCTAGATCCTAGAGGCGAAAATCCCCTTACAGGAGTTAATTTTGGTGTGGGGCTTCCAAGGGCAATGTCAAAAGCTGGAGTTCCAGTGACGAGTGTGTCGAACTTAGATGAATATGGATTAATGAGCGGAATTTCTGCCCAACAACAGCGAGTTCAGGCGCTCCAAATTTTTAAAGATATGTATGGTCAAGCTGTGGGGTCCGGACCAGTTATGGACTATTTGTCTCGTACTGGGATGGATGTGCTGTCTGGGGCTGATTTAATTAAGGTAGCGCCACAACAGTATGAGTCAACTGTGGAATATTCAGATAATCCTATAGCGAAGTCTCTGAGAGATGTGGCCCGTGTTCATACAGCTAATTTGGGCACCCGCATTTTCTACACACAACAGGGTGGATATGATACGCATGCCAATCAACTGCCGACTCAGCCAGGGCTATTTAGAGATTTATCAAGGGCTGTGAATGATTTCTTTGCTGATTTGGAAGAACACGACGCTGACGAAAATGTCGTTATGCTTATTTTCTCTGAGTTTGGGAGAAGAATTAATGACAATGGTTCAGGCACGGATCATGGGTCCGGAGGAGGAGCATATTTGGTAGGGAAACCAATGGCAGGCGGGCTATATTCCGAATACCCCTCTCTAGAACGCGATAAATGGGAAAAGGGAGAAGATTTGGCTCATACGATTGATTTTAGGGGCATATATGGAACAGTCATTGAGCAGTGGCTAGGGCTTGAAGCTGCGCCGATAGTGTATGGGAATTTTGAACAGATTAATCCTTTTAGGGCAAACTAGAATATAGGAGGTGGTGGCAATGACATTACCATTTGAATTATTGAGATCAGGATATCCATACTATATGACTTTGGGTCAGAGGCGGGTGACATCCAATCCGGTGGATATTGGGTTCGGCAAGGAAAATGTATATGTTCTAACTCGGGGAGGATTAGGAACCGAGGTTCGGGTTATCAACTGGGAAGATGAGAATCTGGGTACCTTGGGAGGTGCGAGTCTGTTCCAATGGCCAGCAGCTCTGCTAGTTGATGAGGATGAAAATCTATATGTTACTGATGAGGCGAATCATAAAGTAGTCGTGATGGACAAGGACGGTGAGCTCATTGATTCCTGGGGGGAGCAAGGTTCAGAATCTGGTCAATTGAATAGACCATCCGGCATGTGTTTTGATTTGGAAGGGAACATTGTGCTTTCTGATGCTATGAATGGCCGTATCCAGAGATTTACAAGAGATGGGAAGCCGCTACAGGTATTTGGAGAGTCTGGCGAAGGGGAAGGGCAGCTAAATATGCCTTGGGGCCTAACTGTAGATCAATTTGGCGATGTTCTAGTGGCAGATTGGAAGAATGACAGAATTCAACGGTTCGGTCCCGACGGAGAATTTAAGTCTGCAATTGGTTCCCACGGTACGGAAAAAGGACAGTTTAGGAGACCTTCGTCTGTAGCTGTTGATGGTCACGGGGATATATATGTTTCTGACTGGCAGAACGACAGAGTTCAACTTTTTAATAAAGATGAACGCTACATACAAAGTTTCCATGGAAACGCTTCACTTTCTAGGTCTGGGAAACAATATATTTTGAGTAACCTGGTTACGCTAAGGCTGCGTGCCGAGGGTGATTTTGAGAAGACCCAGAGATTGAACGCCCCTATGACGGTGAAAGTGGATGATCAATTCAGATTGTTCATAACGGATTTCGGAAATCACAGGATTCAAATTTACCAGAAAGACGTGGTTGAGTTATCTGAAACGGAAATAGCACCTAAAATGAGAAACCCCATTCTATTTACCACTTAATCGAAAGAAAAGTTCACTTGTTTCTTTGGCTTCGTATGTAATTAACATAGTCTAAGACAGAATCCCATTCTCTTTCTGTTAGGTCGGAAATGGCTTTTACCCGCAGTGATTTTTCAGAATTTGAAGTCTGATCAAATATACTTGGATCAACGTATTTAGCGAGTATTGCTAAACTGTTATAAGAAATTTCTAAAGCTGAAGAAATATTTCTTAAGGTTTTCACCGAAGGCTGTATTTTTCCTCCTTCCAAGTGGGATATGTATGCATTACTCATGCCTAACGTTCTAGAAAATTCCCTTTGGGATAATTTTCTATCTTTTCTCGCTTCTTTCACCACTTTAGCCAACTGGGAATACGGTGGGTTTTCCCCGGCCATGTTTGGATTAATCATATTAAGCACCCCTGCAGCCCCATAATAACCGTAAGGATACTTTTTGTGGAACCTTGGTGAAAAAATGAAAACTTTAGGATAGGAATGCCAATAAACGGCATATTAGAGATAATGTTCTAATTCATGCTTGACATAGCAGAACAAACGATCTATTATAGAGGGACATTTTAATAGCCGCTCCTCCAGAATATAAGCGGCAGAGGGTATCCCCCGGTTTTGGTTTATTCGGCCAGCTGGGGGATTTTCTTTTTATGCTGACCGCTAAGTTCTTAATTTGTTAACCATTTTCATGTCTAGGTCAACTCCGAGGCCGGGTTTATCTGGAACTTCAAGGAATCCATCTTTTATGTGGAGTGGTTCAGACAATATCGGATATTGGTCTCTTATAGATATAGATTCAATATTGTATTCCTGAGCGTATGGCGCACCAGGGGTGGCGGCTACAAAATGAGCGTGGGCCACTGTGCTTATTGTTGGTTGTGTGTTGTGGCAGGTGATAGGGATTCCCAGAGAGTCTGCGAGGTTAGCGATTTTAATTAAGGTGGTAAATCCAGGAGTTTTCACAATGTCAGGTTGTACGATATCTACCTTTCCTCTCACCATGAGCTCTTTATATTCGTAAAGGCTGTATATCATCTCGCCTGATGCTATTGGAATTGAAAGTGCATCTGCAACCTTGGCAAGACCAGGCAAATCATAATGAGGGCGGGGTTCTTCAAAGTGAAAAACTCCCAATTCCTCGAGCTGTTTACCTATCTCTATCGCATGATGCGCAGAATAAGCCCCGTTCACATCGACTAATATGTCTATATCGTCTCCAACCGCTTTTCTAACCTCTGTCACTGTGTCGATGGTTTGATCAGAAGGGTCATCGATTTTTCCGGGTACAGCACTGTGCAGTTTGTATCCGCTATAGCCTTCCTCGGCAAATGATAAAGCTCTATTGGCTTCTTCTATGGGTGTGAGATTACGGGCCATTGAACTGGCGTATACAGGCACTTTTTCTCTCACTTTTCCACCAAGTAATTGGTATATCGGTAAGTTAAGATATTTTCCTTTAATATCCCACATTGCAATGTCGAGACCTGCAATACCTATCCATATCGCGCCACCAATCTCTAAAGCTTGACCTGCTGTAGCCATATCTCTAAATCTTGCCTCGGTATCGACAGGATCTTTTCCTATCAAAGCTGGCGCTAGCAGTTGCTCCACCACCGTTTTTGTTACTAAAGGTTGCCGTCTGAAGCATTCTCCGATGCCTGTTACGCCATCATCAGTATGAATAAATACAAATGGGTGAAGTTCTTCTAATACGACGTATTCAATTGAAGTTATTTTCATACTTACAGCCCTAATAGTCTTGCTGTCATCCAACAATCCTTTTTGATTTGAGGTTTGTTATATCGTCGTTTGAAAAACCTAGCTCCATCAACACTTGATCAGTATGTTCGCCATGATCTGGGGCAGGTAAGTCTAGTTTTCCAGGAGTTCGTGAAAATCGAAATGGGAGACCTTGCAATCTAATTCGACCTAAATTGTAGGAATCATTTTCGGTAGTCAAACCAAGCGACTGTGCCTGAAGGTCATCATGAATTATTCTTAATGTCCTATTCGGAGAGCATTTGACCCCCGATTTTCTAAAAAGATCTATCCAGGAGGACACAGTGTTTTCTATGAATATTGATTCGAGAGTTTGGTTTAGGGTTTCTTCGTTTTCGCTTCGAATTTCCCGATTATAAGTTGCCATATCACTTTTTCCGATGGCATGACACATTTTGCCCCATTCAATATCTTCCCTGCAGGAGAGGAAAAACCAACCATCGTTTGCTTCATAAAGGCGATAACCTACAGATTGTCCTACTGAACCCAACCTGGGCTTTGCTGGCTTATTTGCGTAATCAAAATATTCTGCAGCTTGGTATGCAAAGGCTGCGTTCACCAAAGATATTTCAACGTGTTGACCTTGTTCAGTTTGAGATCGGTAATATAGAGCGGATACGATTCCATAAGCCGATAAAATTGCTGACGTGTAGTCAGAGGCGGCAATCCTTAAAAAGACAGGGTCACCTTCTCCGCCTTGATCTCTCATTGCACCGCCCTGAGCTTGAATGAGTGGATCGAAAGCGGGGTATTCACTAAATGGTCCGGTCAGGCCATAACCATTCACGGTAGAGTAAATAATTTTTGGATTTACCTTTTTGAGACTTTCATAGTCAACGGATAGGCTTTTTGCTATTCCGGCTCTGTAGTTTTCTGCGACTACATCAGCTTCCCTAACTAATTGGTGAAATATATCTAAACCTTTTGGATCTTTTAGATTGAGAATCATTCCTCTTTTGCCTTGATTCCATCCTTGAAAGGCTGCTCCATTTTGTCTAAACCCATCTCCTGCGAAAGATTCCACTTTTAGTACATCTGCACCGAGGTCTGCTAGCAATGTGGTCCCGTATGCCCCCGCTATGTATCCAGTTAGGTCTACAACCTTTATTCCTTCCAAGGGATGTTCGGCGATTTTGCCCTTGCTAATAGGGTTCTTAGTAAAAACGTTCTGTAAGAGTGAATTGTTTTCTCCTGCAGATCTAGCTGGTTTGGGTTTAGGTGATGTAGACACCGAGAATTTCAAAGGTGGTGAGACTTGGGTCGTAGTTCCCAGTTCAGGGTCTTCGATCGTCTGAAGCATTTGATTGTGAATGACCTGAGGATGTTGAGAAAACCATTCTCTTGTTTCAGCCGGAGCACAAGGCACATCGTTTTCTCTCAGGATATTTAGCCAATGCTCCCTAGAATTTGAACTGAATATGGGTTCCAATATTTCTGCTAAATCGTTCCAATGCTCTGCAGGAATATTCCAAGGTGCCTCACTGAAGCGAGCATCCTCCAACAAATCGAAACATTCTAGGGCTATGCATAATTTGTTCCAAAAAACGTTGTTACCACAGGCGACAAAAATCCAGTCGTCAGAACATTTGTATAAACGGTATACAGGTAATCCTGTGGATGGACCTGGGCCCCTGCGCCGAGCAGGAGTTGTTACCTTTTCACCATCAATAAAACCAGTCGCCTGCATTGCGGTTGAGCCAGAATAGAGAGGAACTTCAATTTTCTGTCCTAGGCCGCTAGATTCTCTTTCAAATAATGCAGCGGCAATGGCAAGAGAGGCTGTAAATGCTGTTCCGTAAGTTGCAAACGGCAATTGCACGTAAATTGGTTTTCCAGTCTCTCCACCTTGACCCTCATGGATACCTGTATATGTACCCACGGTACCGTCATCACCAGGGACTTCTGCCATGGGCCCAATGTCTCCGTATGGAGGTATAGAGCAGTGAAGTAAGGAGGGGTTTATTTTCGAGAGACTTTCATAGTCTAAGAAGGTAGATTTAGCTTCTGATATTAACCAGGTCGTAACGGCAATGTCAGAGGATTTAATAAGTTGGTGAAGTTCCTCAATTTGTTGCTGTGAGGAAAGGTCTAAGCAAATGCTCTTTTTTCCACGATTATAGAACCTATAATTCGGATCGGACCTTAATGGATCTCCTCCTACAGGTTCAATTTTTATTACTTCGGCACCCATGTCGCTCATTAGCAAAGAGGTGTACATTCCTTGAATGTCTCTGCTGAAATCTAAAACCCGTACGTTAGAAAAAGTGCCTGCCAACTTTAAAGTACTCTCCTATTTGATTATTTAATCTTTGCTTTCATTACTCGAACTTCATCAAGTAATCTTTGTTCTGTAATTGAGGTAGGTAGGTTCGTAGAATTTTTGAGAATTTGTTCCCGTTGATCAAGATAGCCCAAAGCGTGATGCTTGCATCTGAAATTGTCATCCATCAGCAGTATCAATTCATTCGCATCATCTTCTTTTTTGGTGCCAGTATTAGTGTCACAGTCGGTGCAAAATTCTGATTGCATCTTAATCCTAATTGTGAAGCTCAGATCTTTTTGTTGGTATGTACCTTATCAAATTGGATCTGATAATGTACTAATCGCTTTGCTAATAGTTTTTCGTTATGATGCCCATTATTGGCGACAAGTAACACATAGCTTCAAGGAGATATAAGTATGGCGGCGAACCAGAAAGGACAAATTCCTATGGTAGTTCATGGCACTGAACCAGCTGCTGAGACGGCCCAGACACCTGGTATGGAACGAAAACCTGCAATACATAAATCATCAGTTGGGGCGAGCAAAATATGGTTTGGTACGGTAACTTGTGCTCCTAATCAAAAAGGGCCCCCACATCATCATGGTGAGGCAGAGACGGCAGCTTATGTTATCTCTGGCCACATACGTGTTTACTATGGAGATGACTTTAAAGAATATGTTGAGGCTGGTCCGGGAGATTACTTGTTTGTTCCAGCGAATACCTGGCACATAGAGGAAAATCCTTATGATTCGCCCTCTGAACAGTTTTTAACCAGAGGACCCGTTAACATTGTTGTTAACATGGAATAAAGCTGGCCGGCTTTAAAGAGGAAGTTACTTTTAGGTTATATGGAGGTGGTACGAGGATCAGGGCCGTGCGAATTTGGGCCTCTGTTACCTTGTTTGATACACCAGATGATTAAGATAATCCAGCCGATTAAAATAACAAACCAAAGTAATTGCCACCATCCAGATTTTCCTATGTCGTGGAGCCTTCTTGCCCCGAGAGCTAAACCTGGTATAAAGATGGCTAAATTAAAAATACTTTGAGTGACTCCGATGCCAAAGGCATCTATTATTCCTGTAACTACACCACCCAAGATTGCAAACAGGAACCACCACCAATATTCTGCTCTGGTAGCTCGGCCTCCAAAGTTCACGTAGTTTTTGAACCCAAGCTGAATTGCTGCTCCGAACCCAATCATCGGATTTTCAGAACCAATATTTTGAGGATCAAAGTCTATTGAATCTTCAATAAGTTGGGTACCGCAAACGCCACAAAATTTCGCTGAAGAGTCGTTTTCCTTTCCACATGTTTTACATTCCATAACAATACATTCTAGGGATCTTGATTAGAACTTAAAACGTGTTTGTAGCGTATTTTGTAAGAAACTCTGGATTCAGTAACGACCACCACTTGTCTCAATAGTCACACCGGTAACGTAGTTTGCGTCCTCCGAGGCTAGAAAAGCGATAACCTTTGCCTGATCTTCTGGCTCAGCTACACGTTTTAAGGCAATTGCCTCAAGGAGCTGTTGTTTGTTTTCCTCTGATCTTTGTTCCCACCTAGGGCCCACTCTTTCGCTCAATGTTACAGATGGGGCGATTGCATTGCAGGTGACACCGTAGGGTCCGGCCTCTCTAGCAACCTTTTTCGTGAAAGCCCTGATGCCTGCCTTGGCAGCAACATAGGCACTACTAGGGTCCCCCATAAGGTTACCGCCATGAGCGGCGTCGGAAGATAAGTTCACTATTTTGCCGTGACCTTGTTTTTTCATCTGGCTGATAACAGCACTAGTGCATAAAAAAGTACCCGTTAAGTTAAAGTGAACGATCCTATCCCAATCACTTGAGGAAAGATTGTCAACTGAGGCTCTGCTATTCGGGATAATAGAACTGCCTCCAACAGCATTTACTAAAATATCAATTTTGTTAAACCTGCCTACAACTGAGTCAACTAATGCCTGGACTTGATCGTCTTCCAACACGTTTGTTTCAAAGGGGTTAATGTTTCCCCCCTCCTTCTCTATTTCCTTGGTTAAATTTGCCAGTGCATCTGGGTTTATATCAACTGCCACTAACCGGGCTCCTTCCCGCGCAAGGATTTTGGCAGTAGCTTTACCTATCCCATTGGCAGCAGCTGTGACTATAGCAACCTTATTTTCGAACCTCATGTTTAACTCCCCATTTAATTCCAATTTGATCATGAATGGTCGACGGCAGTGTAGGAGATGTCGCGGGGAAAATCTATAAACTAACGTAACTTTGTGCTTCAATGTGGAATGATTAAATATTGGAGTGCATACAGTATTGACCTTTGTGGATAATCGTTATCTAGGAACAAAAACGGTGTATAATACCCACTCACCATACCGTGGGGCTGTAGCTCAGTTGGGAGAGCGCTTCAATGGCATTGAAGAGGTCAGGAGTTCGAGCCTCCTCAGCTCCACCACAGTATTATTCCTTCCTAAAACTGCCTCGCTTGGGGCGAGGGACGGGCTGCTAAATTCTTGAGTGTTCACAAGTTGGTCATATCTAGCTTTTATCTCTGGCTTCCACGGTCGTTTGCCGTTAGCCATCATGCTTAGGTATGAAGGTGCTAACCCTAGTATCTTTAACCTTCTTTTTCATTTGATGGAAAAGATGATTTTGCAAATAAGAATGAGGCAAAAACTGATGCGCCGGCTGAGGCAATCAAAGCAAATGGAACTGATTTTATTACAGATACAGTGGCCATTATTGGGCCAGTCGACATTTCTCCAAAAGATGTGGCCTGATTAATTATTGATATCAGAGTGGCCCTCTCAGAGCTTTGGACACCTCTATTTACAAACGCTATTCGTATTGGATACATAGACTCCTCTAAAGCAATTAAAAGCCAATAAGAAAATAATGCTATAAGAAACCCGTTTGCGGTCCCAAAAACCAAAGCAGAGAGACTTGCAAGTAAAGTCAAGAAAGTTAAAGCACGAGATATGGAAATAAGGCGTTCAGTATTCACCAATTTTCCTACAATTAAGGTTCCTAAAAGTGCCGCTACATAGCCGCCCCCTTCAATGATTCCAAACCAGCCAAGTTCGCTGGACTCTGCACCATTGCTGGCATTAAATGTAAAGTCATTCAGAAAAGGTATGTTCGGCATATCTTGAAGGTTAAGCATGACATGGGGCATGAATCTCATCGAAGTTTCCATAGTCACTGCTATACAAATCGAAGTAACTATACCGATGACCATAAGATGGTTTGCTTTGAGCCTAGACCAGAAACCTTCCGGAAGAACAGACAGACTCCCTTTTACTTTGTTGGTACTTCTAACAAATCCTTTCTCCGACATGCGGACCAGCAAGAGAAACATTAATAAGACATATAAAACCGCTGCTGTAATAAATGGGAGGTGGGGCTTTATTCCTGCAAGAATAATAGAAGGAATAATACTAAGCACTCCTCCTGTCATCTGCCATTGAGCTCCTTTAATAAATGCCTTATTGGCTTTTGTCTCACCTACTTCATCAGAGAGCCAAGCTTCTTGTGCCCCACTTATAAATGAGTATCCAATCCCCCAGGAAAACATGCCTAATCCGATTCCAGCAAAAGTCGGAGATAATCCAACGATTGCAATGGACACACTCATTACCAAAAGACCAATTAATATAGAACCCTTTCTAGTGTATCGGTCGGCTATTATTCCGGTTGGAACCTCTGTTACAAAGATAGCCAGCTCCATTGCGGTACCAATGAGTATTAATTCATATGCTTCCAAATGAGCATGCCGCACGGCGTAAACCCCATAAGTGACAGTTGCCAGAGAAAAGAAAAAGCTGTTACAAAAATTTATGAGGTAATAGAGTTTTTCAGGCTTCATCAGTGGTTTCAAATAAATAGATAATGAAATTTCTTAGAAGTCTTTTTAATCATGGCGCCATTATAGAGAATTCAAAAATCTGTGTAGGGGTATGCTCGCCGGATAGAGATAGCGAGGGTAAAAGCCCTTTAATACCTTCGAGTTACCGTGATGAAAACAACACTGAAAATTCCTAGATAGGTTAATGTCATTGTGGAATCATATAAGGAATATGAGGTCCATTATCAAGGGAGGTTTGAAACTTGGCTTCTGAAGGTACTCACAGCATGGTTGAACGGATGGTAAGAGCCTCTCGTCTTGACGTACATATATTCGAAGAGGTAGAGGCCGACACGTCGGCGACAAGGCAGGCCCTTTCGGTTGTTGCCCTTGTCGCATTGGCGACTGGAATAGCATCTCTGGGTACCACCGGACTAATCGGGCTATTTGTAGGGGTTGTGTCAGCTATCGTTGGATGGGCGCTTTGGGCTTGGATATTGCATCTCATAGGCACGAAGATAATGCCATCACATTCGACTCACGCAGATTGGGGACAATTAGCACGTACTTTGGGCTTCGCTCAATCCCCAGGCATATTGAGAGTGTTGGGGCTCGTACCGGTCGTAGGTAACATTATATTCGCGGTCGCATCTATCTGGATGCTCGTTGCAATGGTCGTAGCCGTGCGTCAGGCATTGGATTACACATCAACGTGGAGGGCGATTGCCGTAGTCCTGATAGGTTTCATTCCGTACTTGCTACTCATGTATATGGCATTTGCCCTTCTGGGGGCCCTTGAGTGAGTGAGACTTTAAACAGAGGTTGGACCCACTAGCTAGAAGAGGCCAAAATGTGGAAGGTACTATACTCGCTGGATAGAGATGGATAATGGCGAATCCCCTTTAGACATTCCTGCTGGTATCATTAGATGGTCATATCAGTCCCTCCACTGGGGCTGGTGTGGCGTTTAAACGTTCCAAGCTGGGCAAAAAATAATCCTTAATCTTGTTCAGTATGCCAAACATAAACAACTTATTTACGCTCTCTAAGTTTTTCCTTCCACTCTGTAATGTGGGGATTATGGTCATCTCTATATGAGGCTTCATCAAGCACTTCACTATGGAAATATTTCCCCACTAAGCCAACAACTAATAGCAATACAGAAACAATAAATCCAAGGAAGAATATTCCCTTCTCAAACGCCATAAATCCAATAAAGTTGACCACGAATGAAACAGTAACGATTAATAAGTACAGTACGAATTTATTATTTCGCCGGCCAGAACTGTCAAGATATTGCCTTTGGATTTGTTCATCTACATTATTTTGAGGTTTGCCAGAAGCTTGTAACTTGTCTTTGAAGAAGTAATAAGTTATCCCCAAAAATAGAAACGCAATGGGAAGCACAAAGTAGAGAACTATAGCCATACTGACAGAGATTGTAGAGAGAAAGACAACAGGTACTAGACACACTATTAGGCATACCACAAGAAGTCCTAAATATCCTTTTATATGTCTTCTACCCACGCCAAGCATATTGTCCTCCAACTAAATAATAATCACTGGATGGAGACTAGAAAAGAGTGGCATTACGTGCGAGTTATTGTGATTGTGGCTACATGAAAATTAGTTCGAACTATTGTATGTTCCTGCTGTTTTAGTCTCTTTATAGTTCAATTTCATATGGATTAGCTAATTCAATCATCTTATATTGGTTTTATGCGATGACAATGTGAGTGGGAGGTTAAATATGAATACTCGAGTTTTGACATCATGGTTAATGATAATTTGTCCTATAGGGATGATGGTGATGTTTGCCGGCCTTGAACCTTTTGTTATGGGGGCACCTGGAGAAGGCTTAAGTCCTAACGAAAGGGTGTTAGCAGGTTTGGAAACTTTCAATGATAAGAAGGTCGCTGGCTATTTCATTCTTACTTTTGGACTATTATTCATGGTTGGCATGATTACAGCACTTGCTCTCCTTGGAAAATCTTTGAAAGAGAGTGGTGCTGCCATAGGGACTCTATCTTCGTTGATTTTCACAGCGATATTAGCAATTCCTCTTGTAGTTATGGGATTATCCCTGAGCGCTTATCAATTTTTCGCCGATGGGGATAAAGATGTTGCGGTGTCATTGGAACTTATATCCGACTCTGCCTTTATGGGGATGCCTGTTTTCTGGGGACTCGGTTTGGCACTGTTAGGGTTGGGAATGGTATTAGAAAAAAAACCCCTGCCGACCATATTGTCTGGCCTCCTGTGCTTGATTGGTATCGTAATGTTTCCAGCAGCGCTTATCCTTGACGATATAGGATTCTTGGTATTCGCAATCTCCATTCTGTTAGTGGTGGTTTCTGGTGTGTTCATTCTTAGACAACAAGATTGACACGCGGTTTTAGAGTTGAAAGGAACCTTATAACAGTTTAATCAAAACCATGTGTGGCACTATGCTCGCTAGATAGATATGGCAGAGGACCAAGCCCCTCTGAATAGTGGAATTACGTGCGAGTTATTGTGGTGAGCTGAACTCACAATCACTTAATGCAATTTGGCTAAGATAAATGCTTTCTTCAGATTTCTGTGTAAAAAAGTTTAATAATTACCGGATGGGTTCTGAAAGTATAATAAATTCATTGACCGACTCAAGTAACATAGAACGATAAGTAGAGATATATTATGAACCCGAAAACCACT